>OIKZ01000388.1_pt1 | contig 10462 bp, 7 predicted proteins | sample 1584261 | NCBI WGS metagenome assembly OIKZ01 (sample SAMN02674606, study PRJEB24791) | human gut metagenome, SKBSTL068 | isolation source: stool | host: Homo sapiens | place: USA | reverse complement strand
CGAAAGAGGTTTCCAGTCCGCTTTGACTATCAGTGCCGATCCTTATTTTGAACTTTTAATTTTTAATGACCGAATGGAGGATAAGCTGACGGGTGATTTTAAAACTCCGGAACAAAGCATACCTGATATGCCTTCCAATGGAGATGGTACAGATTGGGAGACTTGTATGACCTTGAATGACAATTGGGGATATGCTGCCCATGATATACGCTGGAAGACTACAGAGGATGTTCTTCAAAAATTGATTGATATTACCAGTAAAGGGGGGAATTATCTATTGAATATCGGTCCGAAAGCAGATGGTACTTTCCCTGCTGAAAGCATCAATTGCTTGGAGGAAGTCGGCAGTTGGATGAAGGTGAACAGTGAAGCTATTTATGGTACAATACCGAGTCCGTTTGTTAGCCAACTCGATTGGGGAAGAGCTACCAGAAAAGAAGTGGACGGTAAACAGTTTCTTTATTTGCATGTTTTTACTCAATATTGGCCGAAAGACGGCAAACTTCTTGTCCCGGATTTTGGCTCTGGGATAAAACGGGCCTATTTATTGATTGATGCGAAGAAAACTTCTTTACCTATAGACAAAATGGGAGACAATCATATATTTTCTTTACCTTTAGACGCTCCTGATAAAATCAGTACGACCATTGTTGTAGAAACTTTGTGACGTAGGTAGGGCTGTAGTATAATAATATAAATATGGATAATATGATGAAAAGATTAAGTGGTTTGGTGCTGCTGTTGTGTTTGGCGAATTTCCTTTCTGCACAAGACATGCATATGGATACTTATTGTAATCCTTTAAATATCGATTACACGTACATGATTTATAATTCGGATAAGAATATCTCCTACCGTTCTGGTGCCGATCCTGCTGTGGTGGAGTTCCGGGGTGAATATTATATGTTTGTTACCCGTTCACACGGTTATTGGCGTTCCAGGGATTTGCTGAACTGGGAGTTTGTACGTCCGGGCAGGAACTGGTATCCGCAAGGGTGTAATGCTCCGGCGGCACATAATTACAAAGATTCGGTACTTTATGTGACCGGTGATCCTTCCGGTTCCATGAGTATCCTTTATACGGATAATCCGGCTTCAGGAAACTGGGAAGCTGTTCCGGCAATTTTGCATAATCTGCAAGATCCCGATTTGTTTATTGACGATGACGGTAAAGCGTATATGTTCTGGGGTTCTTCCAATGTGTATCCTATCAGGGGAATGGAACTGGACAAGAACCGGCGTTTCATCAAGAAGGGAGAAACGAAAGAACTCTTCAATTTGGATATGCCTAAACATGGCTGGGAACGTTTCGGTGAAAACCATACGGATACTGTATTGGGCGGATATATTGAGGGGCCTTGGCTGACGAAGCATAATGGGAAATACTATATGCAATACGGTGCTCCGGGAACGGAATTCAATGTCTATGCCGATGGTGTTTATGTGGCCGATTATCCGATGGGGCCTTATACTTACCAAAAGCATAATCCGGTGTCCTACAAGCCGGGTGGTTATATGAACGGTGCCGGACATGGAAGTACCGTGCTTGGTCCTGGGGGGCAGTATTGGCATTTTGCTTCGATGTCACTCTCTATCAATGTGAATTGGGAACGTCGCCTTTGTATGTTTCCGGCAGGGTTTGATAAAGATGGCATTATGTATGTAGATACCCGTTTCGGAGACTATCCCCGTTATGCACCTGCCGTACCGGGCAAGGCTGGACAGTTCCGTGGCTGGATGTTGCTCTCGTATGGCAAGCCGGTGACGGCTTTTACTACAAAAGACGAATTTAAGGCAGATGCCCTAACGGATGAACTGACTAAAACTTTTTGGCTTGCCGAGGCTAATGACGAACGGCAGTGGGTGATGATTGATTTAGAGAAACCTGCTGATGTGTATGCTGTTCAGATAAACTATCACGATTATCAAAGTAATATGTACGGTCGCTACGAAGGACTCCATCACCGTTATCTCATCGAAGGTTCTCTTGATGGTGAGAATTGGGATATATTGGTGGACCGTAAGGAAAGTTATAGGGATACTCCGAATGATTATGTTGAACTGGCATTACCCAAGTCTGCCCGTTATATCCGTTATAAAAATATAGATATACCGACACCGAATCTGGCTATATCTGAACTTCGCGTCTTTGGATTGGGTACGGGGAAGGCACCGCAACAACCCAAAAAGTTGGTACTTGACCGCCAAGCAGACCGTCGTGACATCTCCATCCGTTGGGAGGCTGTGAAAGGTGCACAAGGTTACAACATACTTTGGGGCATTGCACCGGACAAACTTTACAGCTCTTGGATGGTCTATGATAAGACTGATTTATTGATGAAAACCCTTACTGCTGATCAGGATTATTATTTTTGTGTGGAGGCTTTCAATGAAAATGGTGTATCTTTACGTTCGGAAGTTAAACATGTAAAATAAATAATAAGATGAAACGTATAATCGGCATCCTTTGTGGATTATTCTTTTTCTTGTTTTCGTTTGCACAAGAAACCTTTCAAAAGGAAACTTATATCTCTTCCCGTGGAGATACATTGTTGTATCGTTTGTTGCGTCCAGAGGTGATGAAACCTGATGAAAAGTATCCTTTGGTGCTTTTCCTGCATGGTGCCGGAGAGCGTGGCAATGATAATGAGAAACAATTGGTTCATGGTGGGCAGATGTGGCTTAATCCTGTAAACCGCGAAAAGTATCCGGCGTTTATTTTGGCTCCGCAGTGTCCTGAAACCGGATATTGGGCATATACGGAGCGCCCTTCATCTTTTGCTCCGGCAGATATGCCGTTGGAAGTGCCTGTTTCTCCTATTTTCCGTACGTTGAAAGAGTTGTTGGATTTCTATCTGGCCATGCCGCAGATAGACAAAGACCGTATCTATGTTATGGGACTTTCTATGGGAGGAATGGGTACATTTGACATGGCTGTCCGCTATCCGGAGATTTTTGCGGCAGCAATACCTATTTGTGGAACAGTGAATCCGGCACGGTTGAAGGCTGGCAAATCGGTCAAGTTCCGTATTTTTCATGGAGATGCGGATAATGTAGTAACTCCTGAAGGATCGCGTGCAGCATATCGGGCCTTGAAAGCTATTGGTGCCGATGTGGAATATATTGAATTTCCTGGTTGTAATCATGGTAGTTGGAATCCGGCTTTCAACTATCCTGATTTTATGGAGTGGCTGTTTAATCAGAAGAAAAAATGATGAGAATATTGTCTGTTATCGGAGCGCTCTTTTTAGGGGGCGCTTTTTTAACTTCTTGCACCACTTCCGGTCGGGTAAGTACTTTTGTGGTATTGCCGGATACGCAGACTTATCTGGAGCAATGTCCGGAGGTCTTCGATTCGCAAGTGGACTGGTTGGTTGCCAACCGTAAGAAAATAGATGCCGTGTTCCAAGTGGGAGATTTGACACAAGATAATTCTCCGGTGGAATGGGCATATATGCAGAAAGCTTTTCATCGTGTCAGCCAAGCAGGAATACCTTATTCTGTCGTATGGGGAAATCACGATATTGGCAGTAAACCCGGTAAGTTTTCGGACATACATAACACTGCAATGGCCAACAAGTATTTTCCTCTTTCCGGCTATAAGCGGAAGAGCTATTGGGGAGGTAGTGCAGATGGAAAGACATTGGATAACTATTTCATAAATTTCAGGTCGGGCGATACCGATTGGCTGGTCTTGAATCTGGAATTCGGGCCTTCTGATGAGGCTCTGCAATGGGCCGATTCCATAGTGGGTATTCATCCGGATAAGCTTGTCATATTGAATACACACGCCTATTTGTATTGTGACAGTACGTTGCATGACGGGAAAGACTGGTGGCGCCCTCAAGGATATGGCATCGGCAAAGAGTCTGGGCGCACAGTGAACGATGGTGCTGGAATCTGGGAGAAATTGCTTCTCAAACATCGCAATGTGATAGCTGTCTTTTGTGGGCATGTCTTGAAAAGCGGAGTCGGCACGCTGGTCTCTATAGGGAAAGAGGGAAATAAAGTGTATCAGATGCTGGCAAACTATCAGCGTGGTGTGGAAGGTAGTAGATTGGGAGGTGAAGGCTACTTACGTATTGTAACTTTTAACCGGAAGACAAGGGAGATAGATGTGAAAACCTATTCTACTTGGAATAAAGCCTACCACCCCTCCGAACATCATAACTTTAAGTTCAAAGAGGTGGACTTTGATAAATATCTACGCTGAAATTTTTCAGAAAATAGATTCCTGTGTCTGTGTGGTCAGCAGTTCCAAAGCCTTGATGCCCATAACGGAATTCCCTTTCTGGTTCAGTCTTGGGCTCCATACTGCGACTGAATAACGCAGTGGATAAACTGCAGCTATGCCGCCTCCTACACCACTTTTTCCAGGAAGGCCTACTAGATAAGAGAACTCTCCGGCTTCGTCATAAAAACCACATGTTTGCATGATGGCATTGATCCTTTTTACCTGAGAGGAGGTCAGAGTGATGTTTTCGAACGCAAAGGCTTGTTTATGGTTGGCGAAAGGTAAAAATGCCTTAGACAAATCATAACAGCTCATCTCTATGGAGCATTGCAGGAAATAGAAGCGGAGTACGCGTTCTATGTCATTGTTTATGTTATGATGATATTTCAACAGATTGGTAATTGCCGCATTCAGGTAGCCGTTTTCGCGTTCGGATAGGGCTACTTCTTCATTATAATCAATCTGGTTGTTTCTGCTGAGTGAACGGACAAAACGGATATATTCCTCTTTTGGATGCTTTAAATGGCTCAATAGAATGTCGGTCATCACAATGGCGCCGGCATTGATAAATGGATTTCGGGGAATACCTTTTTCTACCTCTAGTTGCACTAGCGAGTTGAAAGCAGTGCCCGAGGGTTCTTTACCCACTCTTTTCCATAGATTGTCTCCTTCAAGGCTTAGGCACATGGCAAGGGAAAATACTTTCGAAATACTTTGTATGGAGAAGCCGGTAGTAGCTTCTCCATGCATGAAGGTTTCGCCTTGTATGGTGTGAATGCACATTCCGAACTGGTCCGGATTGATTTTGGCGAGTGCCGGAATGTAATCAGCTTGCTTGCCAATAGTGGCATAAGGCTCTATTTCTTGATGAATACCTTTCAGTATTTTCTGATAATCCATATTATAGTTCTTTTATTTCTCTATATAGTCGCCATTGTCCCTAATGAGTTCTATCAGCTTTTCCACCGCCTCTTCTTCGGGAATGTTCTTTTCGATGCACTCCTTCTTCTTGTAGAGGCTGATTTTGCCTCGTCCGGCGCCTACATAGCCATAATCAGCATCGGCCATTTCTCCGGGACCGTTGACAATGCATCCCATGATTCCTATCTTGAGTCCTTTCAGATGGCCGGTGGCTGCCTTGATACGGGCAATGGTACTTTCCAGGTCGTAGAGGGTGCGTCCGCAGCCGGGACAAGAGATGTATTCGGTCTTGCTGGTACGTACACGTCCGGCTTGCAGGATACCGAAAGCAGTGGCATCCACTACTTTGCCGCTTATGGTTTCTCCTTGGTTGAAGAGAAGGATACCGTCGCACAGACCGTCGAAGATAAGTGCTCCCATGTCTGCAGCCGCTTTGATTTGCAGATTTTCCAGTTCGCTTTCTGCGTAGTGTTCAAAGAATACTACCGGGTTTTTCAGGTCTTCCTTCATCATTTGGTGTACCAGGGCGCGTTGTTCTCCCAATCGGTTGGGGTGATTGCTTTGTGAAACTAATACGACTTCCGGATGATACTTCAGGCAGGCGATGGCTTCGTCATTCAGCCCCATGTACGTGATGAAGAGGAATTTCAAAGAAGCGCCGCAGCTGCTTAGGAAAGGAAGCTGGTCTCCTTTGAAGGCGGGCCAGGCATTGTCCGGTTCCGTTCCGCCGTTACTGTGCTCCATCCAGACATCGGCATCGATGATGCATTGCATGCCTTCCGGAAGTTGCCGGGGGATGGAGCGCCCCGTATAGATATAGTCCGGCATGAATTGCGGGTTGAAGTCCATATCTCCGTCCAGGCGTGCAGCGATGACCACAGGCAGATTGTCTCCACCGATATGGTGTACGGCACCGGTCTTGCGGCGGGTGGGAGAGAGATAATTGAATTCCGGTACATCTGCTCCGGGGATGTAGGGGTGGTCGTGTCGTTGTACAATGTAATCCACCAGTTTGCGGGCTACGGGGATTTCTGCCTCCGGAGCTTCACTCAGGGAAACCCGGATAGTGTCACCCAAACCATCTGCCAGCAGGGCACCGATGCCCAGGGCTGACTTGATGCGCCCGTCTTCTCCGTCTCCGGCTTCCGTTACACCGAGATGCAGCGGGAATCGCATGCCTTCTTGTTCCATTACGGCTGCCAGCAAGCGCACTGTCTTTACCATGACCACTGTATTGGACGCCTTGATGGAAATGACTACATCCGTGAAATTCTCTTGCACGCAGATGCGCAGAAACTCCATACAAGATTCCACCATGCCTTCCGGTGTATCGCCATAGCGCGACATGATGCGGTCGGATAATGAACCGTGGTTCACGCCGATGCGGATGGCAGTATGGTTCTCCTTGCAGATATTAAGGAAGGGGACAAAGCGGTCGTGTATCTTCTGCAACTCCTGGGCATACTCTTCATCGGTATACTCCAAATGTTTGAAAGTACGTGCTGCATCCACATAGTTTCCCGGATTGATGCGTACTTTTTCTACATACTGTGCTGCCACGTCCGCTACCTTCGGGTTGAAGTGAATGTCGGCCACAAGCGGCACCATATATCCGTCCTGGCGTAGGCCTATGTTGATATTCATCAGGTTTTCAGCCTCTTTGATGCCTTGGGCCGTGAGGCGTACATACTCTCCTCCGGCGTCGACAATACGTTTGGCTTGCGCCACACTGGCTTCTGTGTCCTGCGTAGCGGTGTTCGTCATACTTTGTATGCGGATAGGATTGGAGCCGCCCATAGGGGTGGCTCCAATGTTTACTTCTGATGTTTCCCGTCGGGAATAGTTGAATAAATCCACGGTAATAAGTGATTAGCGTTTAGTGATAAATGATTAGTGATAAGGGATCAGTGACTACATATCATCTTACTAATCCCTTATCCCTAATCCCTCAATTAGTCTTGTATTCGTACTTCACCTCCTTCAAGTCCTCATTTGCCTTAACTATTTTCTTTTTCAGCCCTTCTTTATAGGCGGCGAATGTTTCAGCCAATGAGGAATCGCTCAGTGCCAGCATCTGTACGGCAAGGATGGCAGCGTTCATGGCACCATTAATGGCAACGGTGGCTACCGGTATGCCCGGAGGCATCTGGATGATAGAGTAGAGGGCGTCTACGCCATCGAGTACAGACCCTTTTACGGGAACCCCGATTACCGGCAGTGTGGTATTGGCAGCAATGACGCCGGGCAGTGCGGCAGCCATACCGGCAGCGGCAATAATCACTTTAATGCCGCGTTGGCGGGCATTCTTGGCAAATTCCTCCACTGCTTCCGGTGTGCGGTGAGCAGAGAGAGCGTTCATTTCGAACGGTACATGCAGGTCATTGAGCAATTGCGCGGCCTTCTCCATAACGGGGAGGTCGGAAGTGCTGCCCATGATGATGCTAACGATTGGAGACATGAATCTTTAAATTATTAAAGGGTTAATTTTATAAGGGTTAGGGATTAACGATTAGGGGTTAGGGACTGCGCTATCATTCCGTCCGGTGCTAATCCCTAATCCTTTCATTTCATTCGTTTATCAGCGCTTTGTAGGCTTCGGCATCCAGCAGGCTGTCGAAGTCGGCATCAGCGGCGGGTTTGATTTTGATGAGCCAGCCTTCGCCGTACGGGTCCTGGTTTACCAGTTCCGGTTGGTCAGCAAGCGCTTCGTTCTGTTCCAGAATTTCTCCGCTTACGGGCAGGAAGAGGTCTGAAATGGTTTTTACTACTTCAATGGTGCCGAACACTTCGTTGGCGGCCAACGTTTCACCTTCGGTTGGGATGTCGACAAACACAATGTCGCCCAGTTGCTCTTGTGCGTAATCGGTAATACCTACATAGGCTACATCACCTTCCAGGCGAATCCATTCGTGTTCTTTGGTGTACTTTACATTAGTCGGGAAATTCATGATCATTAGTTTTTAAGGGTTGATACTATGTAAATTAAAAGTTGAAAATTAAAAATTAAACAAGGCTCTTAAAAAAGGAAGATTCGGAACAATATGTTGCTCAGCGGGTGGAGTACCAGCAACGAGCAAAGAAGCCCTACGGCAAAGCCTCCCATAACTTCGCCCAGGGTGTGGTGTCGTAGGATGATGCGGGCGGTGCCCAGCACGCCAGCCACCAGTATAAAGAGGCATAGCCACCATACGGGATTGTAGCTGAACAAGGCACTGAAAGCTACCAGTCCGCCAATTACGGCTCCGGCGCCTGCCATGTGTTCGCTCAGTTTCCATTTTAAGTTGACAATGACGCAGATTATCATCATTACCAGAGCGGAGAGTATGATGCCGGTCATATACCACGGGATATTGAGCCGGTGCATCATGAGCAGGCAGAATACATAGGAAGTGATGGTCAGAATAAAGGGAATGTATCTCTTTTTTCGTTCCACCAGTTCTTCCGGACTGAAACCGTTGATTTTGCGGAAGATGAAGATAGTCAGTGTAGGCATCAGGATGGTGAAGCAATACACCACGCCCAATACTATCAACTTGTACTGCAACGGCATGATGCGCAGGTACGAGAATATAAACAGAACCAGAAAAGCCAGGAAAGGGATGGAGAACGGTGTGAATACCGCCGAAATCACTTTCGCTGTTCTGATTAAAGTTTTATCTGCTATAATATGCTCTTCCACAACCTAATTTTATTTACGATTTGACTATTTACAATTTACTATTTGAATGCACTAATCTTTAAACCTTAATCCCTAATCGCTCATCCTTTTCTCTCATCTTCTCAGTCTTGCCACGGGGATATTCATCTGTTGGCGATACTTTGCCACCGTGCGGCGGGCTATGGGATAGCCTTTCTCCTTCAGCAGCTCGGTCAGTTCGTCATCGGTCAGAGGCTTTTTCTTGTCCTCGTTGTCAATGCACTCTTTGAGTATCTTGCGTATTTCGCGTACAGACATCTCTTCGCCGTCTTCGGTTGTGTAGCCGTCGTTGAAGAAGAACTTCAGCGGGTAGATGCCGTAGTTGGTCTGTACATACTTGCTGTTGCTCACACGGGAGATGGTCGAGATGTCCAACCCGGTGCGTTCGGCAACATCTTTCAGAATCATGGGGCGGAGCAATGACTCGTCTCCTTCGAGGAAGAAAGGACGTTGCAGGTCTATGATGGCCTGCATGGTAGTCATCAGCGTATTCTGGCGTTGCTTCACGGCGTCGATGAAACCTTGTGCGGCATCCATTTTTTGTTTGAGGAACATCATGGCTTCGCGGGATTCCTTGGACTGGTTGGCCCGGTTCTTGGTGTGTTCTTCCACCATCTCGGTGAAGTCGCGGCTCATGCGCAGTTCCGGCACGTTGCGGTTGTTCAGTGTCACGTTGATGGTACCGTCGTCATAAGTGTCTACCAGGAAGTCGGGCACAATCTGCTGCATGTTCTTGCCGATGGCTTCGCCGAGCGAGGCACCGGGACGGGGATTCAGCTTGCAGATTTCCTTAACGGCTTGTTGCAGGGTATCTTCGCTGATACCTAATTTCTGCATAATCTTGTCCCAATGCTTGCGGGTGAACTCTTCGTAGCACTGGGTAAGAATATCTTCTTCTATATAGTATTGTGGAGGCGAGGGCATGGGCCGTTGCGCTTCCTTACGTCGAATCTGGATGAGCAGGCACTCTTGTAGGGTGCGGGCGCCCAGACCGGCGGGGTCGAAGTCTTGTATAATCTTCAATACTTCTTCCAGCTCTTTGGGAGAAGCGTCGATACCGGCGTAGATGGCGAGTTCGTCGCTGATACTGTCCAGCGATTTGCGCAGCAGGCCATCGTCGTCCAGCGAGCCGATGAGATATTCGGCCAGTTCGCGCTGGTGCGGAGTCAAGTCCTGCTCGCCGAGCTGCTGGCGCAAGGTTTCATAGAAGGAGGTGGCGTCGGAAAAAGGGATTTCTTCTGCCTGCTCCCCTTTGCTGCGGTTGTTCTCCTGCAGCTTGTAGTCGGGGATATCGTCTTCGCTCAGATAGTCGCTTAATGAATCATATTCATTGGCTCCGTTGTCTTCTGCGGAACCTCCCGTATCGGAATTTTCAGAAAAGTCGTCACTTGCCGTATCTTCCTTTCCTTCTTCCAGAGCCGGATTTTCCAGAAGTTCCGCATGTATACGGTCTTCCAGTTCTACAGCGGGCAATTCCAGTAGCTTCACTACCAGAATCTGCTGGGGCGACAGTGTCTGTACCTGTTGCTGCGCTTGAGTTTGTACTTGTCTGGAACCTTGTGCCATACTTATTCTTTTCTTTTACTCGCCACAAAGATAATGCAAACCAA
>OIKZ01000379.1_pt1 | contig 10685 bp, 8 predicted proteins | sample 1584261 | NCBI WGS metagenome assembly OIKZ01 (sample SAMN02674606, study PRJEB24791) | human gut metagenome, SKBSTL068 | isolation source: stool | host: Homo sapiens | place: USA | reverse complement strand
CGCTCTTCCGATCTCCCTGTCTGATCTGGCCGTCAAGGGCAGTGCCCCCCTGTCCAGCCGGTATCTCGTGAACAAAGAGGGCATCCTTGTGGATGCAGGCACGGCGCTGGCCCCGGGAGCCGTCAGCCGCATCGACCCCTGCGGCAAATACCTCATCTTCTACTCCCACAAGGGCCGGGAGGCACTGGCTGACAAATTCGGTGCGGCGCTGGTGTCGGCACTGGGGGATGTCTGCGAGACGGCCTCCTACACCCGGGAGGATCTGGCCGCCCTTGCCGCACAGCAGCTCAACGCGCTGGCCCAGAAGATCCGCACCCGGCTGGGGCTGACCCTTTCCGCCGGGGCCGACGTGCGGGACTATGTCGCGGCCCAGTGCACCGCACAGAAGGGTGCCGCCGGGCTGGCCGAATGCTGTGACCGCATCTTCCGCGCCCTGAGTGAATACTGTCTGCGAACCGATGAAACCCTTACCGGCACCGTGACCCTGACCGCCGGGCCGGAAGGGGTGCGGTTCCGCCTGAACGACGGCGCAGACCAGCCCCTGTTCGACCTGCTGCCTGCCGCCTACACCGGCGCGCTGGATGCCATCCGCGCCGAGATCAACGAGCTGGTGGGCCTTGCCCCGGTCAAGGAATATGTGTTCGGTCTGGCCGACAACCTGCAGGTGCAGCAGCGCCGCGCCGCCGCCGGGCTCAAGACTGCCAGCCTTTCGATGCACATGATCTTCACCGGCAACCCCGGCACCGGCAAGACCACCATTGCCCGGCTGGTGGCACGGTACCTGAAAGCCATCGGTGCCCTCAAGGGCGGCCAGTTGGTGGAGGTGACCCGCGCCGATCTGGTGGGCCGCTACACCGGCCACACCGCCCCCCTGACCAACAGCGTCATCGAGAGCGCCCTGGGCGGTGTGCTCTTCATTGACGAGGCATACAGCCTTTACCGCGGCGAGCAGGACAGCTTCGGGCTGGAAGCCATCGACACGCTGGTGAAGGGGATGGAGGATCACCGGGATGAGCTGGTGGTCATTCTGGCAGGTTACACCAGGGAGATGGAGACCTTCCTCACCGCCAACAGCGGCCTTGCCAGCCGCTTTCCCAACCGGATCGAGTTCCCGGACTACACCGCCGTGGAGCTGCTGCAGATCACCCAGGTCCTTGCCAAAAACAAGGGCTACACCCTGGCCGAAGCCTGCACCGAACCCCTGCTGGGCTATTATGCCCGCTGGCAGGAATCCGATGCCCGCACCGCCGGCAATGGCCGCCTTGCCCGCAACACACTGGAAAAGGCCATCTTCCACCAGAGCCGCCGCCTTGTCGCCGAGCCCGCCGCCGCCCTGGATCTGATCCTGCCCAGTGATCTGGAATTGAAGGAACCGTAAACACGCAAAAAAGGACTGCGAAAGCAGTCCTTTTTTGTTATTGATGCTGTTCTGCCAGCCGGGCGGTCATCTCCCGCATTCCCTGCCGCACTTCGGGCGGGGCGACCACTTCTATCTTGCCGCCAAAGCCGCAGACCCAGCCATAGAACTGGTCACTGACGCAGATGGGGACATCGAAATGGAAGCAGCCATTCTCCTCGGGCAGGAACATGGGCGTTGCGCCAAAGCGCTCCCGCATGGCACCTTCCAGATCCGCGGTGCACCGCAGGGTAACGCGATGCTCCGGCCCGCCGTACATTCCAAAGTGCTTGCGCAGATAGGCAGGCAGGTCAAGATCCGCAAACTGCTCCTGACCCCGCCGGGGCGCATCCAGCACCCGGACCCCGCTCATCTTGTCCACCCGATAATGGCGGATGCCCTTTTCGTCGGCAAAGGCAATGAGGTAGTAGCACCCGTTCTCCCAGGCCAGCTGCCACGGGCTGACGGTCCTTTTCTCTTTCTCGCGGCTGTCGGCTTTTCTGTAGAGGAACTCCACCATTTTACCGTTGTTGATGGCCTCGTGCAGGGCATCGATGCTGTACAGCAGGCTCTTGCTGTCGGTCTTGGGGCGGCCCTCCACATAGACCTGACGCTGCAGCTGGCTGCCCTCGTAGTTGGAGCAGAGCTTTTCCAGCTTGTGGATCAGCCGCCTGCTCGTGGTGCCGGATACCACCCGGCTTGCCTGCACGGCATCCACCAGCAGCTTGAGCTCCGCCAGATCAAAGGTGCGGCTGGCAAGGAAATACCCGCCGCCCCGGCCCCGGCGCAGCTTGATGTCATAGCCCAGCGCACCCAGTGCCTCAATATCGCTGTACACGCTCTTGCGCTCACAGCGGATGCCCTGCGCCTCCAGCAGCTCCACCAGCTGCGGCACGTTCAGCAGGTGGTTTTCATCGGTCTGCTGCTCAAAAATGCGCAATAGCGCCAGCAGCTTGGATTTCTGGCCTTCCTGTTTGGGCATTCGGTACACCTCATTTTTTCGTGTTGTGCCAAACCTCTCAGTCTCGCTTCCAGCTCCCCAGCAGGGGAGCCAGGAAAAACAGCAGTGCTGTGTGCTGAAAAGGTTACGGCGCTTTCTTATCAAACGCCGCGCGGCGCTGGGTGGACAGGCGGAACATCTCCTCCAGCTTTTCCCGGTCATCGGCCACAAGGGCGTTGCGCATCTCGTTCAGCGCCCCGCTGAACTGGTCGATCTCGGAGATGAGGTTTTCCTTGTTCCAGAGGAACAGCTCCGCCCACATCTTATCGTTGATGCGTGCAATGCGGGTCAGGTCCCGGAAGGAATCGCCGGTGTACTCGCACAGCGAGGTATTGTCGTTGGCGCACATCAGGCTGACGGCGATGGCATGGCAGAGCTGGCTGACATAGCCGATCATCCTGTCATGCTCCTGCACGGTCAGGGTGCAGATATGCTTGAAGCCCAGCACCTCGGCCAGCTCCCTGGCCCACTGAATGGCCTCCGGGGTGTTCTTTTCCGTGGGGGTCACAATGAAGTTGGCCGGGGCAAAATTCACCTCGGCGGCGTGCTCCACGCTGGAGGTCTCACGGCCCGCCATGGGGTGGCTGGCAATGAACTCCACGCCCGGCCTGCACATGGCCTGGATCGGCTCCACCAGACCAGTCTTTACGCCCGACACATCGGTAAAGATGCAGCCCTCCTTCAGCAGGTGGCCGTAGGTCCGGAACCACTCGAGCAGGGCCGTGGGGTACAAACCGAAGATGATATGATCGGCCTGACGCACCAGATCCTCAAAATCGTGGGTCTTGCCGCTGGCGATATAGCCGTGGTCGAGGGCATACTGCAGATGGCCCTCGCTGCGGTTGATGCCGTCCACATGGAACCCGGCCCTGCTCAGCTCCAGGGCGTACTTGCCGCCCAGCAGGCCCAGGCCCACAATGAGATAACGCTTTGATTTATCCAACATGTTCCACCTCCGCGCCCAAAGGCTTGATGGCTTCCAGAAAATCCGGCCAGCTCTTGGCAACGGCCTCGGCCCCGCTGATGGGCAGGGTCAGCCCGGCGGCCAGCGCCAGCACCGCAAGGCTCATCACCACGCGGTGGTCGTTGTGGCCGGAAAGCGGCTGCTCCGGGGCATGGAGCGCGCCGGCACAGCCATGGATGGTAATGGTGCCGCCCTCGCTCTCCAGCTGCCCGCCGCAGGCCCGCAGCTCGGTCTCCATGGCCTCGATGCGGTCACTCTCCTTGATGCGGAGACGCTCGGCGTTGCGGATGACCGTGGTGCCCTCACACAGCAGGCCCAGCACCATCAGCACGGGGCCCAGGTCGGGGCAGTCGGCAAGGTCGATGTCCGTTCCGTGGAGCGGGGCCTTTTCAAACACCACGCCCTGCCCGGTGCGGGTGAATCTTGCACCGCACCGCCGGAGGATCTCCAGAATGGCCGCATCGCCCTGCAAGGTCTCCTCAGACAGGCCGGTGATGGCCACCCCGCCGGTCACAGCGCCCAGCACAGCAGGAAAAGCCGCCTGGCTGTAATCGCCCTCCACGATGTAATCACCGGGAAGATAGTGCTGCCCGCCGGGAATTTCCAGCGTGTTTTCATCCAGCCAGCGGCTCTCCACGCCAAAGGCGTGCTGCACCGCGCGGGTCATATCGATGTAGCTCCGGCTCTCCACGGGCGGGATGAGGTGCAGGGCGCTGGTGCCGCCCAGCAGGGGCAGGGCAAACAGCAGCCCGCTGATGAACTGGCTGGACACGTTGCCCGCCAGCTCGTATTCGCCCGGGGTCAGGGCACCTTCCACAGTCAGGCGGTCCACGCCCTGCTCAAAACGCAGGCCCTGCTGCTGATACAGCGTTTTGTAGACCGACTGGGGCCGCTCCATCAGCCGCCCACGGCCTGTAAAAGTCACTTCCTGCCCGGTCAGGCTGGCCAGTGGGATGAGGAAGCGCAGGGTACTGCCGCTCTCACAGCAGTCCACGGGGGCATCAACCGGCAGAAAGCGGCCCAGCCCCTCCACCACCGCGTCATTTTCACCGGTGGTGACACGGGCGCACAGTCGGCCAGCCGCGCCCAGCGTGGCGGAGATATCCTTGCTGAAGGCAAGATGATGGAGATGGGAGGTCCCCTTTGCCAGCGCCGCGCAGAGCACCGCCCGGTGAGCCATGCTTTTGCTGGGCGGCGCGGCGATCCTGCCCGCCACTGCGCGGGCGCGTTTTACCACCACATCCATCTTACATATCCCGGCCAATGGCCCATGCGACCTGACGGCACTTTGCCATGGCCTGTGCAAAGGCATCCGGGGTCAGGCACTGTGCGCCGTCGCTCCATGCGTGGCGGGGATCATAGTGGACTTCCACCTCCAGACCGTCGGCACCGGCGGCCACAGCGGCGATCATCATCGGCTCAACCAGATTGGCCTTGCCGGTGGCGTGGCTGGGGTCCACGATGATGGGCAGATGGGTCTTTTCGTGGATGATAGGCACAGCGGAGAGGTCGAGGGTGTTGCGGGTGTACTTCTCAAAGGTGCGGATGCCCCGCTCGCAGAGAATGACCTGCTCGTTGCCACCGGCCATGATATACTCTGCGGACATGATCCACTCCTCGATGGTGTTGCACAGGCCGCGCTTGAGCAGAACAGGCTTGTGCATCTTGCCCACGGCCTTGAGCAGCTGGAAATTCTGCATGTTGCGGGCACCGATCTGCACCACGTCCACATATTCCTCAAACTCCGGGATCCGGTCCTCGCTCATCAGCTCGGACACGATGGGCATTCCGGTGGCCTCCCGTGCCTTGACCATATCGAGGATGCCCTCGGTCTCCAGACCCTGGAAGGAGTAGGGAGAGGTGCGGGGCTTATAAGCGCCGCCGCGGAACAGGCTTGCACCGCCCGCCTTTACGCCGTTGGCAATGCGCAGTGCCTGCTCCTCGCCCTCGATGCTGCAGGGGCCTGCCATCACGGCGATCTTCTCGCCCCTGCCGATCTTCACGCCGCCGCAGTCGATGATGGAATCGGCGGGGTGGAACAGGCGGTTGGCCCGCTTATAGGGGGCGGACACGCGGGTGACGTTGTCGATCCAGGGGTTGGCCAGCACGTCGCGCTCATCGATCTTGGTGGTATCGCCCACCAGACCGAACACATTGTAATCCTTGCCGGTGATCAGGGTCACATCCAGGCCCTGCTTCTCGAATTTGTCTACGATCTTTTCCAGCTCTTCCTTGGGGGTGCCTTTTTTGGTCGAAATGATCATCTCTTTTGATTCCTTTCCCTTTTTCTGAACCTCTCAGTCTCGCTTCGCTCGACAGCTCCCCTAATAGGGGAGCCCTTGGCAAAACCGGGAACTTCTCCTGAATGCCAAAGCCTCTCCTACTAGGAGAGGTGGCAATGCGTCAGCATTGACGGAGAGGTTGTTCATTTACTGCACCAGGTGCGTCTGCGCGCCGCCATCCAGCCGGAGCAGCTGCACAAGGTAGGCGCAGGCATGGAGATATCCGCTGACCCCCTCGCCTGCAAAGCGGCCCTGACAGCCAAAGGAGACCACATCCACGCTGCGGAAGGGCTCCTTGCCGCTGGGGTCGGCCAGCATCACTTCCACGGCGGGCACGCCGCACACCTGCAGCGCTTCCAGAATGGCCACGCTGTAATAGGCGTAGCCGCCTGGGTTGAGGACGATGCCATCGGCCCTGCCTGCCGCCGACTGGATCTCATCGATGAGGTCACCCTCGTGGTTGGACTGAAAAAAGTCCACCTGAACATCCATCTGGGCACAACCCGCCTCGATATAATCCAGCAGTGTATTAAAATCGATCTGCCCCTCCATGCCCGGCTCCGTGAACTGGGTCAGGTTGAGGTTGGGACCGTTAATGACTAAAAATTTCATCCAGCGCCTCCATTGCCGCCGTCACGGCATCCGCAGGGGTGGTCTTGTTGGGGATCACAGCATCCGCTGCCGCCAGATAGAGCGGGCGGCGCTGGGCTTCCATGGTTTTCAGGGCCTCAGGGCTGGTGGAAAGGGGCCTTCCGCCGCCCACCAGCAGATCTTCCAGCGGCCGGTCGATAAAGAGCACGATGCCGTTGGCGTGGAGCGCCCGGAGGTTTGCCGGGTCTTTGACCACGCCGCCGCCGCAGGAGATGACCTGCCGGTTCTCCCTGGCAAAGCGGGCGGTCTGCGCGGCCTCCAGCTTCCGGAAGCCTGCCTCCCCCTCAGCGGCAAAGATGTCCGGGATGCTCCGGCCGTCGGCTTTGACGATCTCCTCGTCCAGATCCACGAACCGCTTGCCCAGCCGTTCCGCCAGAGCGCGGCCCAGGGTGGATTTGCCCGAGGAGGGCATCCCGATGAGGGCAATGTTCAGCTGTTCCCGCCGCAGCTCGCTGGTCACACGGGCGATCTCGGCACCGGCATCCTCAAACTTGCGGTCGAGGAAAAATTCTGCCGCGTACACTGCCTGCGCCACCAGCATTTCCAGGCCGCCGACGGCAACGGGCACCCCCAGCTCCTCGGCCCGGAGGATGAGCTCGGTCTTATCGGGATTATAGATGACATCGATCACGGCTTCCAGCCCGGGCATGGAGGTGATATCCAGGGCGCTCACGCCCACATTGGGGTACATGCCCACCGGCGTGGTGTTGATGATGATCTGCGCCCCGGTGGTCAGGGCCTGAGCATAAGTCAGCTCTCCCTTTTCGGGGTCGGGATGGCGGCTGACGGTATAGATCTGTTTCGCGCCCCGGTCATGGGCCACGGCCCAGGTGGTGTTGTGGGTGCCGCCGGTGCCCAGAATGAGCACGGTCCTGTCCTTGAACTCCACCCCGTGTGCATCGCACAGGTAGGAGAAGCCGGGGTAATCGGTGTTGTAGCCGTAGAGCAGGCCGTTCCTGTTGACGATGGTGTTCACGGCGTTGATGGCCTTGGCGTGGGGGTCGATGTAGGAGCAGTACTCCATGACCACCAGCTTATAGGGGATGGTGACATTGATGGCCCTGAACTGCCGCCGGGTCAGAAAGGCCCGGACTTCCTCTTCCGTGGGCAGGGGGCACAGGTCGTACCGGTAACCGCAGAGCATCTCGTGGATGACCTTGGAGTAGGAGTGGCCCAGCCGCCCGCCGATGAGTCCGTATTCCATTTACAGCACCTCCTTGCGGTAGCCGGTGGGGTCCTCCATCCAGGCCATGCCGTATTTTGCGGTGAGCAGGTCGCCCACGGCCAGCGCGGCGGCGCAGGTCTGCACAATGGCGGCCCGGGGCACGATGCAGGGGTCGTGGCGGCCCTGAATGGACAGCTCCGCGTCCTTCTTTGCCATATAATCCACCGTGTCCTGCGTTTTGTAGATGCTGGGGGTAGGCTTGACCGCCGTGCGGAACACCACGGGCATTCCGTTGGAGATGCCGCCGTTCAGGCCCGCATTGTGGTTGGTGGCGGTGACGATGCGCTCCCCCTGCATCCGGAAGGCATCGTTGGCCTCCGAGCCCTTCTGGTCCGCAAAGCCGAAGCCGGAACCGAACTCGATGCCCTTGACCGCCGGGATGGAGAAGGCCAGGTGAGCGAGCTTGCTCTCCACGCTGTCGAAATAGGGTTCACCCACGCCTGCGGGCAGGCCCAGAATGGCGGTCTCCAGCACGCCGCCCACACTGTCGCCCTCGGCACCGGCGGCACGGATGGCAGCTTTCATGGGTTCCTCCACACTGCCGTCCAGCAGGGCAAAGCCCTCGGACTTGTTCAGCAGTGCCTCGGCCTGCGCCGCCAGCGCGGCGGGATCATCCAGCGCAAAGGGGGCATCGCTGATCCCGGCACACCGCCCGATGTGCGTCACGATCTCGATCCCGGCCCGGTTCAGGGCTCCCAGCACCAGAGCGCCGCCCGCCACCAGCGCGGCGGTGACGCGGCCCGAAAAGTGGCCGCCGCCCCGGGCATCCTGATAGCCGTGGTACTTGGCGTAGGCGGTGTAATCCGCGTGGCCGGGCCGCAGCAGGTCAGCCGTTTTGGCATAATCGCCGCTGCGGGTGTTCTGGTTTTCGATCATCAGGGCAATGGCGGTGCCAGTGGTGCGGCCGTTGACCACGCCGGACAAAAACTGCACCGCATCCCCCTCCACACGGGGGGTGGAAAGGCCGTCGCCCCGGGCACGGCGCTTGTCCATGCAGGCAGCAAGAAAGGCTTCCTCCACGGGCACGCCCGCCGCCATGCCGTCCAGCACCGCACCGACAGCCCTGCCGTGGCTCTCGCCAAAAATGGTCAGCGAAAGGTCGCTGCCAAAGGTATTTTTCATGGCTTACTCCTCCACACCCAGCAGGGGGCGCAGGCCCTCCACGGGGATGGTCTCGGCCCGCCAGCAGCCCAGACCCGGCACCTTGATCACCGTGACCAATGGCGCTGATGAGGGGCGTTTTGCAGCGGTAGGCCGCCCGGGCAATGACCTCGGCGTTGAATACCCACAGATCCTCCCGGCTTCCGCCGCCGCGCGCTACAATGATCTCGTCCACCCGCCCGCTTTTGTCCAGCCGGGTAATGGCATCGGCAATCTCCTCTGCCGCTTCAAAGCCCTGCACATTCACAGGAGCCAGCAGCAGACGCACTGCGGGCCAGCGCCGACCGATGACATTGCGAATATCCTGCAGTGCAGCACCAGTCTTGCTGGTAACAAGGCCGATACACTGCGGGAACCGGGGCAGCGGCTTTTTATGCTCCGGTGCAAACAGTCCTTCTTTGTCCAGTTTTGCCTTCAGCTGTTCAAAGGCCAGCTGTGTCGAACCGATGCCGTCCGGAAACATATCGTTGACATAGACCTGAAACGCACCGTCCCGCTCGTAGAGGGTCACACGGCAGCGCACCACCACCTTCATACCCTCTTCGGGCTGGAAACCCAGCCGCCGCGCATCGGAGCGGAACATCACAGCCCGGACGCTGGCGGCTTCGTCCCGCAGGGAAAAGTAGCAGTGCCCGCTCCGGGCGTTCTGCACAAAGTTGGCGATCTCGCCCCGCAGGGCCAGATCGAACAGAACATCATTCACGTCCAGCAGATTTTTGACGTACCGGTTCAGGGCCGAGACTGAGATCACTTCAGCCATAATCCAGCCCCCTGTGCGGCAAGAATGGACACACCGATGGCGTTGTCGCTGGAATACTGCCCGGGCACGAAATACACCTGCGGCAGGCGCTGCTGCACCCAGGCGCGGATGATATCACTGCTCATCACACCGCCCGCACAAACCACCGGCAGGCCGGGGTATTCCTTCTGGGCGGCTTTTGTCATCTTGACCACAGTGTCTGCCACACAGAGCAGGCAGTATTTGCAGACATACTCCGGGGTTTTGCCCTCATTCAGCAGGGCGTTGCACTGATTTTCCAGCCCCGAAAGACTGCACTGCATCCCCTTCACGCTGGATCTGGGCTTAATGGGTTCCTCACACAAGGCAGCCAGACGGGAAACTTCCACACCTGCCGGGAAGCCAAACCCCAGCTTGACTCCCACACGATCCACTGCCTGCCCGGCGTATAGGTCGGTGCTGGTGCCCAGTGTGATGATCTCCTTTACCTCATTGCAGAGCAGAAGATCCGTTGTACCGCCTGAGATGTGGAAGAGTAGCACTTTCTGGCGGAAGAGTTCTTCCCCTTTTGCTGCAAACAGCGCTGCCGCCGCGTGTCCCTGCTGATGGGTGGTGTGGATGAGCGGGATGCCCCGGGCCTGCGCAAAGGCTGTGGCCGCGCTGACACCCGCCAGGAAGCAGGGCATGTAGCTTCCCTCCACGGGGCGCGGCTTCTGGGAAACGCCCACTGCCGAGATTTGGGTCAGATCAAACTCCCGGCCAAGCTCCTCCAGCATCTCGGGCAGAGCCGCGGTATGGTGGAAGAGCGCATCACTCTGCCGCAGGCCCAGTTGGCCCTCCTTGACCGGTAGAAAACGTTTCTTTGCGCAAACAACCTCTCCGGCTGTGTGAAAAACCGCCAGAGAGGTTGCATAGTTGCTTGTGTCGATGCCCAGCGTATAGTGGCTCACTGTTCTTCCGACTCCACCGGCTCCGTATCCAGACCCTGCTCACGGGCAACAGCACCCAGCAGACCATTCACGAACTGATAGTCCTCATCTGCGCCGTATTTCTTGGTCAGCTCCACAGCCTCATTGATGACAACACCGGGCTTACGCTCGTCGCCATACAGCATCTCAGCCAGAGCCAGACGCAGGACAGTCAGACTGACACGGGGCAGGCGCTCCATGGTCCAGTTGCGCAGATGGTCACGGATGAGGTCGTCCACCTCTGCAGAGTGGCTGTAATAGGCACTCAGCAGGCGCTGGCCGAACACATCCACAGGACG
>OIKZ01000366.1_pt1 | contig 10960 bp, 8 predicted proteins | sample 1584261 | NCBI WGS metagenome assembly OIKZ01 (sample SAMN02674606, study PRJEB24791) | human gut metagenome, SKBSTL068 | isolation source: stool | host: Homo sapiens | place: USA | reverse complement strand
ACCTGCACCTCGATGGGCAGAGTCTCGCCGCCGATGCTGGTCCATGCCAGACCATTGGCAATGCCGATGGCATTGGTGCGGTTCAGGAACTCGGGCTTGACCATTCGGGGACCGAGCAGCTTTTCGAGGCTGGTGCCGGTGACGGAGACATTCTCCGCCTCGCCGGATGCGATCTTCCGGGCGCACTTGCGCAGGACGCTGGTGATGGTGCGCTCCAGATTGCGGACGCCGGCCTCGCGGGTATAGCCGTCGATGATGCCGTAGAGGGCGCTCTGGGAGAAGGCGACCTTGCCGGTCAGACCGCAGGCATCCAGCTGCTTGGGTACCAGATGCTTGCGGGCGATGTTGTACTTTTCTACCCGGGTGTAGCTGGGCAGCTCGATGACGTCCATGCGGTCGCGCAGCGGGCCAGGGATGGCGCTGAGGTCGTTGGCCGTGGTGATAAAGAGCACATGGCTCAAATCGAACGGCATATCAATGAAGTGGTCGTTGAAGGTGCTGTTCTGCTCGGGGTCGAGGGCTTCCAGCAAAGCGGCGGCCGGGTCGCCCCGGAAGTCACCGGCAAGCTTGTCGATCTCATCCAGCAGCATCAGCGGATTCGAGCTTTTTGCGGTGATCATCGCACTGATGATCTTGCCGGGCATCGCGCCGATGTAGGTGCGGCGGTGGCCGCGGATCTCAGCCTCATCCCGCACGCCGCCGAGGCTCAGGCGGACATACTTGCGGTTCAGGCTTTCGGCGATGGAGCGGGCGATGCTGGTCTTGCCGACACCCGGGGGGCCGACGAGGCAGATGATCTGGCCTTTGACGTCCGGGGCCAGCTTACGGACAGCCAGCACCTCGAGGATGCGGTCCTTGACCTTCTTCAGGCCGTAGTGGTCACGATCCAGCACCCGCTGGGCCTTGGCGATGTCCAGATCATCCTCCGTGAAGGTGTTCCATGGCAGATCGAGGCAAGTATCCAGATAGGTGCGGATGACCGTCCCCTCCTGATTGCTGCTCTGCATCTTGGAGAGGCGGTCCACCTCTTTGAGGAGCTTCTTCTCCCGTTCCTCATCCAGATGGAGAGCGGTGATCTTCCGGCGGTACTCCTCGGCTTCGGCGGTGGTGTCGTCGTCCTCGCCCAGCTCCTCGCTGATCATGTGGAGCTGCTCGTGGAGGTAGTAGTCGCGCTGGTTCTTGTCCATCGCTTCGTCCACCTTCTGGGCGATCTCTTTGTCGATCTCAAGCATCCGGCGCTCCCGGTGCATCTTCTCGATGAGCAGGCGCAGCCGGCCCATCAGGGTGCCTTCGTCCAGAATGGCCTGCTTGTCCTCGAAGCGGAACAAGAGGTTGGCCGGGATGTACTCCGACAGGAAGGCAGGGTCGGTGCTGGTGGTGATAGCAAATACCACATCCTTGCCGATATGGGGATTCAACGCCAGAAGCTCGTCGAAGCTCTTTTTGACGTTCCGGACGAGGACATCTGCCTCCGGCATTTCCTCGGGCTTTGCCATCTTTACCGGAGCCGGACGGACCGTGGCCAGCAGGAAGCTGCCGTCGTCCTCCATCTCGGAGAGCTTGGCCCGGTACTTGCCTTCGACCAGAATGCGGACGAGGTCGTCCGACACCCTCATCACCTGCTTGACCTCGGCCACGACGCCATAAGTATAGAGGTCGGCGGACTTGGGTTCTTCGACCTTCATCTCCTTCTGCGCCACGAGGAAGACATCCGAGTTGTTGCTGACGGCCCACTCCACAGCGGCGATGCTCTTCTCGCGGCCCACCTCGAAGTGGAGCAGATTGTTGGGAAAGACCACCAGCCCACGCAGGGCGATGGCCGGAAGATGGAGAACGCTCCGCTCCACCTTGACCGTAACTTTTTCAGACATAGTGCAAAACCTCCCAGCCGTCCCTCGGATGCGAGTCACCCATAAGGGCGGCTTTTTTGTAGGGTCAAATCAAATCTATCATTTTATTATAGCGAAAAACTTCTTTCGATGCAACTGTTCAGCGCTTTTCCCGGGTGTTGTAGCCCAGCCGCCCCAGTGCGGGGAGGATGGCTTTGAGGGTCAGGGATGTGAGCGCGCCCATGATAAGGCCCAGCACCAACATCACCGGCGCATAATAGAGCGACATCGTCGAGGACAGGATGAGTCCTGCGCCGAGCAGCTGGCCGATGTTGTGGGCCAGTGCGCCGCAGACCGATAGGATGAACCATGTGGGCTGGAACGGGAGCTTATAGTAAAGCACCCACATCACCAGCAGGGACAGCAGGCCGCCGCAGAGGGAGAGAAAGCCTGCCGTTCCCCCGGAGACGAGAAAGACGAACAGCGCCTTGAGCAGGTCGAGATACAGCGCCTGCCGCACTCCCATGAAAAACAGTGCATACATCACCACGATGTTCGCAAGGCCCAGCTTCATGCCCGGCGCAAGGCCCGGGATGACCAGCGTGCCCTCGAGAAAGGAAAGGGCCATCGCCAGCGCAAACAGCAGGCCAGAAAGTGCGATCTCGTGTGTTTTCTTCGGATCATGATCTCGGTTTGCCATTGGCTCTCCCCCTTTGTGCCACAGCTTATTCTTCGCCTGCGGACTGCTCGTATTGCTCCTGCTCCTCGACAGCGGCTTCCCACGCGGCAAAAAGCTCGTCCTGATGGAAGCGCAGGTCGCTCAGCTCGTCGCTTTTTTCCCGCAGGAGCTGCGGGTCGTTGTAGACCTCCGGTGAGTTGATCTCGTTTTCCAGCTCCACTTCCCGGGCGCCGCAGGCCTCCATCTCGTCCTCGCAGGCTTTGATCTTGGCGCGCAGCTCTGCCCGGCGGCGGCGCTGTTCCTTGCCGTAGCCTGCCTTAGCAGGCTCGCCGCTCTTCTCTGCCACGGGGGCAGGAGCGGCGCGGCCCATCAGGGCATCGTAGCTGGGATAAATAACCGCTTTGCCGTCCTCAAGATAGAGGATGGGGCAGGCCAGACTGTTCATCAGATGACGGTCATGGGTGACGAGGAGCAGCGTGCCGGTGTAGGCCATCAGCGCCTCGGTCAGATTTTCGCGGGTGTAGATGTCCAAGTGGTTGGTCGGCTCGTCGAGGAAAAGCAGATTCGGCCGTTCCAGCACGATCTCCGCAAAGCGCAGACGGGCCAGCTCGCCGCCGGACAGGGCTTCGCAGGGCTTGAAGACCGTCTCCCCCCGGAAGCCCAGCTTCGCCAGATGGCTGCGGACTTCCAATTCGGTCATTCGGGGGTATTTGTTCCAGATGACGTCGATGACGCGGCCTGCGCCGATGCGGTTCTGCTGCTGGGCAAAGATGCTGGGCCGTGCGCCCGTCCCCAGACGCACCATACCGCCGGAGGGACGGCGCTTGCCGTCCAGCACTTGCATCAGGGTGGACTTGCCCGCGCCATTGGGTCCGGCGATGATGAGCCGCTGGCCGCGGCAGACCGTATAGGTAAAGGGTTCCAGCAGAGTCCGGTCGCCGATCCTGATGGTCAGGTTCTTGAGCAGCACCAGCTCATTCCACGGTTCTACGTCGTATTCGAAGCGGAATTTGAGCTGATTCGTCTCGTCCTGCGGAGCCTCTGTGATCTCCAGCTTCTCCAGCTGTTTGCGGCGGCTCTGGGCCATCTTGGTGGTGGAGGCGCGGACGAGGTTGCGGTCGATGTAGTCCTGCAGCTTTTCAGCCAGCGCCACATCGGCGTCATGCTGCTTCTGGCGCAGGGCGTCAGCGGCTTCCTTTTGGGGCAGGTAGGCCGAAAAGTTGCCCTTATAGGTGGTCATGGTCTGGAAGGAGACCTCCCAGATCTTGGTACAGACATTGTCGAGGAAATAGCGGTCGTGGCTGACCACAAGGACCGCACCGGAGTAGCCCTTGAGGTAGCTTTCCAGCCATTCCATCGTGGCAAAATCCAAGTGGTTGGTCGGCTCGTCCAGAATAAGGACATCCGGCTTTTCCAGCAGGAGCTTTGCCAGACGCAGACGGGTCAGCTCACCACCGGACAGAACGCCCACGTTCTTGCCCCATGTATCCTGCGCAAAGCCCATGCCAGACAGCACCTTTTTGATGTTGACGTCCATGTTGTAGCCGTCGGCCGCGTCGATGATGTTTTGCAGCGCATCGTGCTTTTCCAGCAGCGAAGGGTCATTTGGAGCGGCCGCCATCTTCTTTTCCAAAATCTGCATCTGGGCCATCGCGTCCAGCACAGGGGCAAAGGAAGAGCGCATCTCCCCGTAAATATCAAGTGTCGTGTCAAGCTTTGCGTTCTGTTCCAGATAGCCCAGCGTCACGCCATGGGTCACACTGAATTCCCCGTCATAGTCGGTGTAAATGCCGGTCAGGATCTTGAGGAGCGTCGTCTTGCCCGCGCCGTTCTGGCCCACGATGCCGATGCGGTCTTCCTTTTCTACACTGGCGCTCACGTCGTGCAGGACGACCTTTTCGCCAAAGCTCTTTCCGAGTTTTTCCAAATGAATCAGCATAATAATCTTCCGTGTTCTTTTCCAGTAGGGGTGGATACGGACGTCCCGCCGCCGTTACGGCTGATGGCGGCGGTGCTTGAGGCCGAGGTTCGCCAGCTCTTCCGGCTCCATCACCAGAGGATACAGCTCTTCCAGTGAGGCGATCTCGTAGGTGGGTGTCACCTTGCCCGGGTTCTCCGCATGGCCGGGATTGAACCAGCAGGTGTCAAGACCTGCATTCACGCCGCCCTGAATGTCACTGGTGAGGCTGTCGCCCACCACCAGAACGTGCTCCCGGTTTTCCACGCCCAGGGCGCGAAGAGCGGCGTCAAAGATGCGGCGACTGGGCTTTTCGCTGTCCAGCTTCTCAGAGACAAAGACGTCCTCAAGGTAGTTCCGGATGCCCGACTCCGCCACCCGGCGGCTCTGTACCTTCTCGAAGCCGTTGGTCACGACCGCCAGCGTCGCCACCTCCGAAAGCTCGCCGAGGACATCCAGCACATTGGAGGTCATCAGATCGGGGTGGGTGGACAGGCGCTCGAGGTAGCAGCGGTTCATCTCCACGCCATCGCCTGCTGCATTGATGGCCTTGAGGAAGCGGGTAAAACGCTCCCCCATCAGCTTATCGCGGCGGATCTGGCCTTTTTCCAGCTGACGCCACAGCTCTTCGTTGATGGTGCGGTAGGTCTGCACCGTCTCGGCGTCCGGCTCGATGCCATATTCCACCAGCGTTTCAGCCAGAGCCTTGCTTTCGGCAGCGTCGAAATTCAGAAGCGTATTGTCCGCATCGAAGAGGATGCAATAGTATTTTGCCATTTGTCTTTCCCTTCTCTATCGTTTTTTCGTGCAGCCCGCCGCTCAAAAGCGGGCGCGGCAACGGCTGCGGTTTGAGAACAGCGAGAAGCCAGCCCCGCCCGGCAGAGCTGGCTTCTCGTAATTTTTATCCTTCCAGCGTCACTTCATAAGCTTCCTCGTCAGACTGCTCCGGTAGATTGCCGCCGCAGTCCGGCTTCGGCTTACAGGAGCACTCTTTTGCGATGCACTTCGCCATCTGCTCCTCCGTCACGCCGTTCTCGATATTCTCCCAGTCCATGTCGTAGTAATCCACGTTGCCGTCCGTCACATCTTCTGCACCGGGCAGCCCGGGAACTCGCATTTCTTCACAGACCATCGGCTCGCCTCCTCTCGGCCCAGCCTATGCAGCCGGACGCAGAAGGGTGAAACTTATTCTGCCTTGCTCTCGGTTTCCTTGCTGGCAGAGGCCTCGGACTTGGACTCCGAGCTGGACTCGGCTTTGGACTCCGGCTTCGATTCCGACTCTGCCTTGGAACTGCCCGACGTGCTGGACGATGCAGACGAGGAGCTGCTGGTGCTATGGGAGGAACTGCTGCCGGAACTGCCAGAAGAACTGCCGGAAGACGAGCTGCTGGAACTGCCCGAGCTTGCAGAGGAAGACGAAGCGGATGTACTGCCGGAAGAACCGGCATTGGACGAGGACGAGCTGCTGGCAGGAGCAGACTCGCTGGACACACCGCTGCCGATGGTGATGGTCAGGGTGTTGCTGCTCACCTTGCAGTCGTTGTAGGTGACGACTGCGTGGATCTTGTAGGAGGCGTTGACCATCGAGCTGTCCACCACAACGGTGATGGTGGATTTACCCGCCGCCTGCGTGACCTCCTGCCCATTGGCGTACCAGCGCAGATGTTCGGCCTTGGCATACTTGCCGCTGAGGTTGGCCTTGAAGGTATAGGAGCTGCCCACAGCCCCCTTGCCCTCGCTGGTGATGTGGACGGACGCAGCGCCAAACACCGCCGTGACATCCAGATTCTGCTTGAAATCGGTATCGGTGCGGGTCTTGCTGGTGAGACCGTCGCTCCACTTGACGAAGACATAGCCGTCCGCTGGGACAGCCGTCACCGTGATGGACTTGCTGGGGTCGGTGACGGTATAGGTCACAGAGTCGTTGCCGGTATCGCCGCCCACGCTCAGGGTGCCGCCGCCGTTCTTGTCCACATGGTAGTGGGCCTCGAACTTCTTGCCCTCGCTGGAGCTGGTGCTCTCACTGCTGCTCGAGCTTTCGGAGCCGCTGGCGCTTTCGCTCAGGCTCCCGCTGGAGCTTGCAGCCTCCGAACTGGGCGCGGCCACTGCGGAGCTGGGGTTGGAGACATACTCCATCGTGCGGGTGGGGATGTTGTTAGTGTCCGGGCGGCGGTCATCGGTCTGACAGGCGTGGGTGCGGATATAATTCAGCACAGCTTTGAGGCCGACGCTCTTGAGGTGGATGTCGCCGCTGGTATAATAGTCCGCGATGCCGTAGCCGTCGCTGCCTTTGAGAGCCTCGGCAGAGTTAAGGAAACGGACTCCCAGCTGCTCGCACATATTCAGAAGAGCCATGTTGAAGTCGTCGATCTTGGACTGGTCCATGTGGGGATAGTTGGAGTGATCGACCGGGACAGGCGGCACGGTGTTCACGATGATGTCGGTATAGGGGTAGCTCTGCTGGACGGCTTGAATCAGCGCCGTATAGTGGGCGATGAAGTCCGAGACTTCCATGCCAGTGTCGTTGGTGCCGAAGGTCATGACCACCCGGCGGGGCTTCATCATGGCTACAGCCTGCGGGATGGTGTAGCGGTTCGAATCTTTCTTAAAGGTAACGATGCCCTCGTTGAGCGCCGCCTGCGTACCGATGCCCTCCTTCGCGCAGAACTGCTGCAGCGAGATGAGGCCGTTGTTGTAGAGGCGGACGGTATTGGAGTCGCCCAAGAAGAGGGTGTCGTTCAGGTAATCCGCACCGACGTCGGCGGTCTCCGTCAGCAGGGCGGCAGAGGCGTTGTCGATCTGGTAATGGCCCGACAGGTCTTCGCCCGGAGCGGGGTCTGCCGCCGGCTCAGAGACCGAGGGCGCGGGGGCGTCGCCGCCTTTTTTCAAGAGCGCGGTCGTGATGCCGAAGGTCAGCAGCACGGCCAGAACACAGAGAATGCAGACCAGAACGGCCCGCTTCTGCATGAGAGTCATATTTTCTTTTTCCGATTGCATTTTTCGACTCATAAACACGATTCCTCTCGTTCAGGAATGGGAAAGCTCGTCCACAGGGCGGAGGATCCATTCCGTCAACTCCTTGCAGTCTGCGGCCATAAAGACCGGTGCAAAGGGGGCGACCTCCTCCCTGCTGCCGTAACCGTACAGCACCGCGGCGGCGTCCAGCCCGCAGTTCCTTGCGCCCTGCATATCGTCGCAGCGGTCGCCGACCATCAGAACCCGCTTGCCCTGCATGACCGGCTGGTCGAGGACATGACGGATGACGTCCGTCTTGTTGTCACGGCTCTCATCCATTGACGCGCCGCCCACGAACGAAAAGTAGGAGGAAAGTCCCTGCTCTTCCAGAATGGGCGTCACGACATGGGTAGGCTTGCAGGTGGCCGTGCAGAGGGTCAGCCCTGCGGCCTTGAGGCGGCCCAGCATCTCCACCACGCCGGGGTAAACATCCCCCTCATGGCTGCCCTTGACGGCATAACTCGTGCGGTAGCGCTCGGTGGCCTCCTCGATCTTGGCGGGGTCCGAAAAATGCTCGCCAAAGCTCTTGCGGAGGGGCGGGCCGATGTAGCGGTTCAGGTCGCTCCGGGCAACATCCACGCCCATCGCCTTAAAAACTTCTTCCAGTGTATTGAGAATGCCGGGGGCGGAATCAATGAGCGTACCGTCCACGTCAAACAGGATCGCATCGTAGTGCAGCAAGGTCAGGTTCCCCTTTCTCTTAGATAAACACTATATAGTATAGCACAGATTTCGATATTCAGCAATTCCAACAAAACACTTTTCAGACTTTTATACATATTTTTATGCAGACCTCCGCTGCACGAGCGCTCCCGACGCCGGGCATTCGCTCTGTATTTCCCGGGAACAGCAAGGCCCCTCCGCGCAGTCCGTCCTGCACAGAAGGGCCTTTTGTCCGTTTTTACTTTCTCATCTCACCTGACATCAGCTCTCGGTGGTGGTGCAGGTGTTGTTCTCCGTCGAGGGATAGTAGAGGTTGTTGGCGATAAATTCCAGCTTCTCCTTCAGCACCAGCTCAAGATTCGCCACGGCGTGGACCATGTTGGTGGCAGAGTCGTTGACCTCCAGCAGCTTGCACAGGTCAAGCTCCTCCATGCTGAGGGCCGCCTTCATCTTCTGGGTCTCGGCACAGAGGATATGGCTCAGCGCCGACTCCTGCAGAGCGATGCTCTCCATCAGGTCGATGACTGCCTGATCGAAGGTAACGCGCGGCAGGGCGGGACAATCGCAGGCAACACAGTGGGTGCAGTTGGTGGTATCAGCCATAAGAAGGACCTTCCTTTCTCTCATAGGGATAGGGCACAGTCCATCCTATGTGCAGCCCCGCCCGGATGTCACTCCGGCTTTGCGGCTTTCTGCACCTTCTCAATGGTATCGCGGTAGCCGCCGGAGCCATACTGGATGCAGCGGTTGATGCGGCTGATGGTGGCGGTGCTGATCTCCACGGCCTTCACGATCTGGTCGTAGGTACTGCCGTTGAGCAGAAGCTTCGCCGCTTCCAGCCGCTGGGCCATATCGGAGATCTCCTTGACTGTGCAGAGGTCCTCAAAGAAGTTATAGCACTCCTCCCGCGTCTCCAAGCTGAGGATCGCATCGAACAATGCATCGGTGGTGGGGTTTTTTCTGGGGTTTTTATCCGCCATAGCTGCCTCCTTTGCGGCACTTCATGGATAGTAATTCAACTTTTTCATGCGATGGCAGCAGCATGGAATCACCTATTTATGCTGTTTTCCTGCTGCACGATTTTTTGCCTTGCTCTTGTGATAGAATAGAGGATCTTTCATACTCTCTTGTTACGTTAGTACTTTAGCACTTGAAAGCGTAAAAGTCAAGCATTTTGATTTTCTTTGGCAAAGATTATCAGATTTCATCTGTCATCGTGTTCAGTTTTATTCATCTCACGTTTGAACAAAAATCGTCTAAAATTTCTTATCTTCGCCGCCGCAAAAATGGAAGAGTCTCCTAACTTGCCCAAAATATATTGACAAATTATGAAATCGGGACTAAAGTATACACAATCATTCGGCAAATGCAATGAACAGGACATGACTTTTCGCATTCCCTGCGCCCAGAGAGCCGCCATTCCGGTGCAAGGCGGCAGCACAGTGCGATCAGCCCTCACCTGCGAGCAGCCTGCGTGAACCCCTTTTTGGGCAGTAGCGCGTGGCCGTTCAGCCCACGTTACAGGGCAGCGTATCGGCGGCCAAATGCCTGTACGCGCAAGCGGCTGCTCCTGAAAGCAGCAAACGAAGTGGTACCGCGGAGAACGACCGGTGTGCATACGCCGTTTGGCCTTCGTCTTCGAGGAAGATAGGATGCATCCTTGTGTTCTATCCTTCCAGTGAGGACGGAGGCTTTTTTCACCCTCCGGGCCGTTTCGCCTGCTCTGCTTTTGGGCACAGCCGCTCTGCCTGACACGTTGCCGGTTGCCGGTGTGAAAGAAAGGAAAGAGGTATAGAGAAATGAATACGCTGGTCATCGTTTTGATCGCAGCCGTGTGTCTGTTCGGCGCTTATACGCTGTACGGCCGCTGGCTGGCCAACAAATGGGGCATCGACCCCAAAGCCAAGACTCCCGCAGTCGTCCACGAGGACGGCCGTGACTATGTCCCCACCAACGGCTGGACCGTTTTTGCACATCAGTTCAGCTCCATTGCAGGTGCCGGCCCTGTTACCGGTGCCATTCAGGCTGCTGCCTTTGGCTGGCTACCTGTTCTGCTGTGGGTCCTGCTGGGCGGCATCTTCTTTGGTGCTGTTACCGACTTCGGCGCTCTGTATGCTTCTGTAAAGAATGACGGCAAGTCCATGGGTATGCTGATCGAAAAGTATATCGGCAAGACTGGCCGCAAGCTGTTCCTGCTGTTCTGCTGGCTGTTCTGCGGCATCGTTATCGCAGCGTTTGCTGACATGGTCGCCGGCACCTTCAATGCTTATGGCGCGGACGGCGCTCTGGTGGACGCTGCTCAGACCAACGGCGCTGCCGGCATGGTCTCCATCATGTTCATGGTCTTCGCTGTGGTCTTTGGCCTGATCCAGAAGAAGTTCAACTTCTCCGGCTGGAAGGAGAGCGTCATCAGCATCGTTTTCATCGTGCTGTCTTTTGTCATTGGCGCAAATCTGCCCATCATCCTGGGCAAGGCCGCATGGAGCTATATCACCTTCGTTTATATCTTCTTTGCCGCCGTGCTTCCCATGTGGCTGCTGAAGCAGCCCCGGGACCACATGACCACCTTCATGTTTGTTGCCATGATCGCAGGCGCTGTGGTTGGTCTGGTCGTTGCACACCCCACCATGAATCTACCCGTTTACACCGGCTTCACCAACGAGAAGCTGGGCACCATGTTCCCCATCCTGTTCGTCACCGTTGCCTGTGGTGCCGTTTCCGGCTTCCACAGCCTGGTCTCCTCCGGTACTTCCTCCAAGACCGTTGAGAACGAGAAGGATATGCTGAAGGTCGGCTACGGTGCCATGATCCTTGAAA
>OIKZ01000351.1_pt1 | contig 11267 bp, 10 predicted proteins | sample 1584261 | NCBI WGS metagenome assembly OIKZ01 (sample SAMN02674606, study PRJEB24791) | human gut metagenome, SKBSTL068 | isolation source: stool | host: Homo sapiens | place: USA | reverse complement strand
ACCAACGACCCCGAGATTACAAATCACGTGCTCTGGCCAACTGAGCTAAAGAGGCAAGCTAAAAAATGCAACCGTAACGTTCATAGCGTGAGCGAAACGGCTGCAAATTTAGACATTTATTTTTTACCCGCAAAATTTTAGCGGAAAATTATTTGCTCCGTTGCTTTTCCTTGTACTTAACCAGCTGTTTTTCCAAAGCTTCCAGACATAAATCTACCGCTTCTTCAAACGTATCACAAACCTTGTTTGCATAAAACTCGCCATTGGGAACCAACACTTTCACTCCGGCTTCTTTATTTTCGGCTGTTTCTGGTTTTACTACCTTTAATGACACCTCTACTTTCTTTATATCGTCGTAAAATTTCTCCAACTTAGCAACTTTCTTTTGAACGAAAGACTGCAATTGCTCTGACGCATCAAAGTGAATCGATTGAATTCTTACTTCCATACTTACCTCCTTTTTACTTTAGGCTCGGGGATGAGCCTGATTATACACTTTTTTAAGCTCTTCAAAAGTAGTATGCGTATAAATTTCCGTTGTCGCCAGACTCTCGTGCCCGAGGAGTTCTTTTATCGAACCTAAATCAGCACCATTGTTCAGCATAGCCGTTGCAAAGGTGTGCCTCAGCACGTGGGGACTTCTTTTTTTTACAGTCACTACCTTCGAAAGGTTTCGTTTCACAAGGCATGCTACGATACCGCGGTAAAGCCTCTTTCCATTCTTCCGGATAAAAAAAGCATCCGAGCGAACCGGAACAGCCTCATTCCGCACATTGACATATTCCCTCATCGAGCGCCCCAGCTCCTCATCAAAAGGTATAAGACGCTGCTTATTCCGCTTTCCTGTCACTTTAACGAGAGAAGCCGAAAAATCAATATCTTTGTCATCCAACCCTATCAATTCTGAAAGTCGCATGCCGGTAGCATAGAACATTTCAACAATCATATGGTCGCGACACCCTTCAAAACCTTCACCAAAATCCATATCATCCAGCAACCTATCCATCTCACCTTCTCTCAGAAATACTGGAAGCGGTTTTTTCTTTTTGGGCCCCGTAACTTTTCGTAACGGATCTACCGCAACCTCACCTCTCCTCAAAAGGAATTTATAATATGTCCGGATAGAGCTCAGCTTTCGGTTTATCGTATTAGAAGCAAGTCCTTTGTCCATCAAGGAAGCAATCCATTCACGAACAAGTTCTGCATCTACATCCGATGGAGTCAAGTCCCCCCACATTTCTTCTCCAAACCTCTGCAGTTCAAGAATATCTGTCCGATAGTACTCAATCGTACCTTTGGAATAGTTCCGCTCGTACAGAAGATAGTCAAGAAAAGAATCTGTCAACAACATATCGCTACATATCTAAAATCATGCAACGAATGTATGAAAAAGAATTCAATAATTCAAAGGAATTTACGAATTATTAATCTTCTACTTGCTGAAGTTGTTGAACGTAAACAGCACGTTCTTTCTTAAGTCTTTTAGTCACAGACGGTTTATCGAACTGTTGTCTGCGTCTCAATTCCTTAACTGTGCCAGTTTTTTCAAACTTTCTTTTGAATTTCTTCAGCGCTTTTTCAATGTTTTCGCCTTCTTTTACAGGTACTACAATCATTTTCTTTTAATTAAATGTTAATGGTTTAAAAATCTCACGATCAAATTGAGCGGCAAAATTACACATACTTTCTTTATTCACAAAACTTTCTGCAAAAAAATTACCCATAATTCCTAATTATCAAACGAATGAGCAGAGGGAAAGATGTTTTTATTGAGCCAATCCGCTAAAATCCGTGAAGCATGGCAATTTTTTAAAAGAGAATGTGTAACTTTGAAAGCAGAGAATGGAGAGATTATAAACTCATTTACACGCCTACTTAATTACATTTATAAAAATATGGCTCAGACAATCAATCAACGTATAGATGCTTTACGGGCATTGTTAAAAAGAGAAGGCATAGACGCTTTCATTATCCCCAGTACCGACCCGCACCTAAGCGAGTACGTAGCACCGTACTGGAAATCAAGAGAATGGATATCAGGTTTTACCGGTTCGGCAGGCACGGTGGTGATTACCACCGACAAGGCGGGGCTGTGGACAGATTCCCGCTATTTTCTCCAAGCCGAGCAGCAGCTGGAAGGCAGCGGCATCGACTTATACAAGGAAATGTTGCCCGAAACGCCCAGCATCCTCGATTTCCTGCGGGAGAACCTTACAGCGAATTCAGTTGTAGGTATAGACGGAAAGGTATTTTCCACCACACAAGCCATAGCCCTGCAAGAGGATTTGGCAAAAAACGACATCACCATAAAGAGCATTGCCGACCCGATGAATGAGATATGGACAGACCGCCCTCCCATGCCCGAAGCACCCGCCTTTATCCACGAGATGAAATACGCCGGGAAAAGCTGCCCGGACAAACTGGCTGATATCCGCCGGGAAATGAAGAAAAGCGAAGCAGACGTATTATTGGTGTCGGCATTGGACGAGATAGCATGGGCACTCAACATACGCGGCAACGATGTGCATTGCAACCCCGTAGTAGTGAGCTATCTGATAATCAACGAACAAGAAACACACTTTTTCATCCAGCCCGAGAAAGTAACGGAAGAGCTTTCAGCCTATCTGGAAGAAGCCGGCGTCACCATCCACGCTTATGAGGACACCGAATCCTTTGTGACAAAAATACCGGACGGCAGCATCATGCTCGACATGGGAAGGACGAATTATGCCGTTTATTCTGCCCTCCCCCCTTCCTGCCGGGTACTTGACGAGCGCTCACCGATAGCCTTGCTGAAAGCAGTCCGCAATGACCGGGAAATAGCCGGCATCCACGCAGCCATGCAACGCGACGGAGTGGCACTGGTGAAATTCCTGAAATGGCTGGAGGAGGCCGTTCCCGCAGGCAACGAGACAGAAATCAGCGTAGACAAGAAACTACACGAATTCCGTGCCGCACAGCCACTCTACATGGGGGAAAGCTTCGACACCATTGCCGGGTACAAGGAGCATGGAGCCATTGTACACTACGAAGCCACTCCGGAAACGGACGTGCCACTGAAACCCGAGGGATTCCTGCTCCTGGACTCGGGTGCGCAATACCTGGACGGCACTACCGACATCACCCGCACCATCGCACTGGGGGAACTGACCGAAGAAGAGAAGACGGACTACACCCTGATACTGAAAGGACATATCAACCTTGCCATGGCTGTCTTCCCGGAAGGTACGCGAGGAGCGCAACTGGATGTACTGGCCCGCATGCCGATATGGCAGCACCACATGAACTTCCTGCATGGTACCGGACACGGCGTAGGTCATTTCCTCAATGTGCACGAAGGTCCGCAAAGCATCCGTATGAACGAGAATCCGGTAACCCTCCGGCCGGGAATGGTCACTTCCAACGAACCGGGCGTCTATAAAGCCGGAAGTCATGGAATACGCACAGAAAACCTGATGCTGACCGTGAAGGACCGTGAAGGCATGTTCGGAAATTACCTGAAATTCGAAACCATTACCCTCTGCCCCATCTGCAAGAAAGGTATCATCAAAGAGATGCTGACGGCAGAGGAAACGGCATGGCTGGACAACTATCACCAGCATGTATACGAGAAACTTTCGCCAAGCCTGAACGAAGAAGAACGGGAATGGCTGAAGGAAGCATGCAGTAACCTAACTACTAATCACTAAAAAATGGCATTAATAAAATCAGTAAGAGGATTCACTCCCGAAATCGGGGAGAATTGTTTTTTGGCGGACAATGCGGTTATCATTGGTGACGTCAAGATGGGACGGGATTGCAGCATCTGGTTCAGCACCGTGCTGCGAGGTGACGTAAATTCAATCCGCATAGGAAACGGAGTAAACATCCAGGATGGAAGCGTACTCCATACCTTGTACGAGAAATCGACCATAGAGATAGGAGACCACGTATCCGTGGGGCACAACGTGACCATCCACGGAGCTGCCATCAAGGACTATGCTTTGGTAGGGATGGGTTCCACCATCCTTGACCACGCAGTAGTGGGCGAAGGGGCCATTGTCGCCGCCGGTTCCCTGGTATTGAGTAATACGGTCATCGAGCCGGGAAGCATTTGGGGAGGAGTCCCCGCCAAGTTCATCAAGAAAGTGGACCCGAAGCAGGCCAAGGAGCTGAACCAGAAGATTGCACACAACTATCTGATGTATTCCGACTGGTACAAATAAAGGGAGGCAAGGCCCCCCTAAAAAACAGGGCGATAAAGGGATGCCATTCCATCACCTTTATCGCCCTATCGTTATCACTCTTTACTCTTCTAAAAGTTTATCATACTCATTATCTTATCCGTCGCACCGGCATTGCTGGTCACATAATTGCTTGCATTCATGCCTGATTCGCGCAAAAAGACTTCATCTGTCAGCATACGGTCGAGCAAAGTTTTCAGCTCCTCATAATCCTTCACCGAGAAAGCGCCTTTTGTCTCCAGCAACTGGATGGCCTCCTGAAATTTCTGATACTTCGGTCCGAAAATCACCGGAATGCCATAAACTGCAGCCTCAAGGGTATTGTGGATTCCCACTCCGAAACCACCTCCGATATAGGCAATCTCGCCATAGCGGTAAATGGAAGAGAGCAGCCCGAAGCAATCAATAATCAGGCAATCGGCCTTACGGACATTCTTCTCGTTGGCACGGGTATAGCGCACATAAGGGCGTTTCAGTTTACGGATAATCTCTACCAGATGGTTCTCGTCGATGACATGCGGAGCGATAATCAACTTCACCTCCGGATGCTGATTGAAGTATTCAATAAATAAATCCTCGTCCGGCTGCCAAGAGCTTCCTGCCACAAAAGTCATCGTATTGTTCTTGAAAAGCTCCACCAAAGGCAGACGCTTAGCTTCCTCACAAATCTGCAGCACACGGTCAAAACGGGTATCCCCCACCACCGTGACACGGCTGATGCCTATCTTCGCCAGATAGCGTTTGGAGCGTTCATTCTGCACAAACAAATGGTCGAAGTCGCGCAGCACATGTCTGTACGTACCGCCATACCACTTGAAAAATACTTGCCCGCGACGGAAAATGGAGGAAATGCTGTACACCGGAATACGACGCTTATGCAGTTCGTCCAGATAGTTCTTCCAGAACTCGTACTTGATGAAGAATGCCATGCAGGGATTCACGATATCCAGGAACTTCTTCACATTTCGAGGCTTGTCGAAAGGCAGGTAGCAGACAACGTCTGCCCCCCTATAATTCTTGCGGACCTCATAGCCCGACGGCGAGAAGAAAGTCAGCAGAATACCGTAATCCGGATATTTGGCACGAATTTTCTCAATCAACGGCCGTCCCTGCTCGAACTCCCCCAAAGAAGCGGCATGGAACCATATATAGCGCACGTCCTTCTCCAACTGCTGCCGGAGAAGTTCATAAACCACCCAGTGTCCCTTCATCATCTTTCGGGGCTTACGGCTAAATGGAGCAGCCAGATGCACCAGAATATCGTAGATGGCTATTGCCAAGTCATATAGCATACTATATGGATTAAGGATGAAGAAGATTTATTCACTTTAAAGCATCAACAGCACGCTGTATACGGACCAACGTCTCTTCCTTGCCAATCAGCTCGGTAATGTCGAACATGTGCGGACCTTTACACTCGCCCACCACTGACAAGCGGAAGGCATTCATCACATTTCCCATGTGATAGCCACGCTCGGTAATCCAGCCAATCACAATATCTTCGGAAGGCTTGGAGGAGAAATCCCCGATACCGCGCAGCACATCCATCAATTCAGCCATGATGCGGGGAGTATCTTCCGACCAACGTTTCTTCACATCCTTTGCCGCATATTCCGTGGGAGCTACGAAGAAGAAACGGGTCTGGTCCCACAGTTCCTTTACGAAGTTGACGCGTCCCTTCACCAGTGAAATCACTTTCGTAAGGAACTCGTCGCTATAGTTGGAGGCATCTATGCCGTTAGACTCCAGCACCGGCCTGAAAAGACAAGCTATCTCCGCATCCGGTTTCATCATGATGTACTCATGGTTGAACCAGATACCTTTCTTATAGTCGAATTTGGCACCCGACTTGCTACAATGGCTCAAATCAAACAATTTCACCAATTCATCCATAGACATCAGTTCCTGGTCATTGCCCGGATTCCAGCCCAGCAGAGCCAGGAAATTAATGACCGCTTCGGGCAGATAACCAGATTCGCGGTAACCTGAAGAGACATCTCCCGACTTGGGGTCATGCCACTCCAACGGGAAAACCGGGAAGCCCAGACGGTCGCCGTCACGCTTACTCAATTTGCCGTTACCCTCGGGCTTCAGCAACAAGGGCAAATGCGCAAAGGCAGGCATGGTATCCTCCCACCCAAAGGCACGGTAGAGCAATACATGCAACGGTGCGGAAGGCAACCATTCCTCACCACGTATCACATGGGACACTTCCATCAAATGGTCGTCCACAATATTGGCCAGATGGTAAGTAGGTAGTTCATCTGCCGATTTATAAAGAACCTTGTCATCAAGAATGGAAGAGTTTATCACCACTTCCCCACGAATCAAGTCGTTCACATGCACATCTTCGTTCGGCTCTATCTTGAAACGCACCACGTACTGCTTACCGGCAGCAATCAGCGCGTCTACCTCTTCTTTAGGAAGGGCCAGTGAATTGCACATCTGCATGCGGGTAGAAGCATCGTACTGGAAATTCGCAATCTCCGCACGCTTTACTTCCAGCTCCTCAGGAGTATCGAAAGCGATGTAGGCTTTTCCGGCCTCCAGCAGAATCTGAACATACTTCTTGTATATTTCCCGACGTTCCGACTGACGGTACGGGCCATGGTCTCCACCGAAACTCACGCCCTCGTCAAACGGGATGCCCAACCACTTGAAAGACTCCAGGATATATTCTTCCGCACCCGGTACAAACCGGTTGGAATCAGTATCTTCAATACGAAATATCAAATCTCCTCCATGCTGACGCGCAAAGAGATAATTGTATAAAGCTGTACGCACACCGCCGATGTGCAACGCCCCCGTAGGACTCGGGGCAAAACGGACTCTGACCTTTCTTTCTGTCATAATCTACCTTACTTATGAATATTTTAGACGGCAAAATTAAACCTTTTTTTCCACACTAATGTTTTTTTTTGTACTTTTCGCAAAAATTTCAGCCGATATGAGTTATTTCAATACCCAAAAAGAGTTCTCACTCAGAGATTTGCTATACAGAGCACTGATATTCATCGGCACTGTGGGGATTATTGTCTATTTTCTGCCACGTGACGGTAAATTCAACTACCAGTTCGACATTGACAAGCCCTGGAAGTACGGACAGCTCATGGCCACCTTCGACTTCCCCATCTATAAGGCCGACGAAGTGGTGAAACGCGAGCAGGACAGTATCCTCGCCGCCTTCCAGCCGTATTTCCAGCTGGACAAAAGCATTGAGAAAAGTGTGCTCGCCAAGTTGAAGGCAGACTATCAGACCCACCTGCGCGGCCTGCTCCCCTCCACCGACTACGTCCGCTTTCTGGAAAGGAAACTCTCTGAAGTATATCGCGCCGGCATCGTTTCCACCGAAGAGTTGAACCAACTGCATAAGGACAGCACAACCGCCATCATGGTCATTAACGACAAACTGGCCAACCAGCAGGACATCAACAAGGTATATTCGGTGAAGGATGCCTATAACTATATACTCACGGCCGATACCGCCCACTACCGCCCGGACATTCTACGGCAATGCTCGCTGAACGAATATCTGTTTCCTAATCTAACCTATGACGAGCAGCGGACAGAGACCGCCAAGAAGGAGATGCTCGACAACTATTCATGGGCCAACGGCATCGTACTGAGCGGACAGAAAATCATCGACCGCGGCGAGATTGTCAGCCAGGAGACATACAACATCCTTGAAAGTCTACGGAAAGAATCCATCAAACGCAGTGAGTCCATCGGGCAAAAACGGTTGATGCTGGCGGGGCAGGTACTGTTTGCCAGTATCTTCATGCTGTGTTTCATGCTCTACCTCGACTTGTTCCGTAAAGATTACTACAAGCGCAAGGGCAGCCTCTCCCTGCTCTTCGCCCTCATCATGTTCTATTGCGTGGTGACGGCCATCATGGTTGCCAACAACATATTCAATGTCTATATCATCCCGTATGCCATGCTGCCGGTCATCATCCGGGTGTTCCTCGACTCACGCACGGCCTTCATCGCACAAGTCACCACCATACTGATATGCTCCATCTGCCTGCGCTATCCGCATGAATTCATTCTTCTGCAACTCTCGGCGGGACTGGTTGCCATCTTCAGTCTGAGGGAGCTTTCACAACGGTCGCAACTGTTCCGAACAGCCTTCCTCGTCATATTGACCTACGCTGCCGTCTACTTTGCTTTTGAGCTGATTACAGAAAACGACTTGACAAAAATCAACGGAAGCATGTACACCTATTTCGTCATCAACGGAGTGTTGCTGCTGTTCACCTATCCCCTGCTCTTCCTGGTGGAAAAGACGTTCGGCTTTACCTCCAATGTCACCCTGGTCGAATTGTCCAACATCAATAACAGCCTGCTGCGCCGCATGTCCGAGACAGTTCCCGGCACCTTCCAGCATTCCATGCAGGTTGCCAACCTTGCGGCAGAAGCGGCCAACCGCATCGGAGCCAAAAGCCAGCTGGTACGTACCGGAGCGCTGTATCATGACATCGGCAAGATGGAGAATCCGGTGTTCTTCACCGAGAATCAGTCGGGCGGAGTCAATCCGCACAAGAATCTGGGCTATGAGCAAAGTGCCCAAGTCGTCATCAGCCATGTGACGGACGGGCTGAAGCTGGCCGAGAAGAACAATCTCCCCAAAGTAATCAAGGATTTCATCACCACTCACCATGGTCGTGGAAAAACGAAGTATTTCTATATCTCCTGGAAAAACGAACACCCCGGTGAAGCCCCCAACGAGGAGGCATTCACTTACCCCGGTCCCAACCCGTTCACCAAAGAGCAGGCTATCCTGATGATGGCCGATTCGGTGGAAGCCGCTTCACGCAGTCTGCCCGAATATACGGAAGAGAGCATCAGCAACCTGGTAGACAAGATTATCGATTCGCAAGTGGCAGAAGGCTATTTCAAGGAATGCCCCATCACCTTCAAGGATATCGCCACCGTGAAGAACGTATTCAAGGAGAAGCTGAAGACTATATACCATACCCGCATCAGTTATCCCGAACTTAAAAAATAAGAACTATGGAAGTGACCAGTAAAGAACAGAAAAGAGCCGAACAACTGCTGCAAAGCCAGCACATCGGACTGCACCAAATCAAGAGTTTCAGTTTCATGAAGCGTTACCACCAGGTTCCCCGCAAAAGCAACCTGGCTGCAAAAGACAAATACGGTCCGGGCATACTGACTTTACATCTAAAGGAAGGGAAAGAAAAAGCAATCTATCTGCCTCCTTTCCGTCACCCTTCCTCGGTCATCCGCTACCTAGTCTCCCAAGAAATCCCCTTCGACAACTACGCACCGAGGGAACGGACAGCCGCAAAGATTCCCACAGAAACATACCAGCGCCCGTCACTCTATATGTTCTGGTTCTTTGTCTTATTCCTAGTGTCCCTTATCTTGGGATATTATTCCGTCAGTGGCAACGTATGGTGGGGCTTCATCCCGGCTATCATTTCGTTTGCATTAAGTCTTTTTTTCATCAGCATGCTGATGACCCGCTTCTGTTACCTGACGCTGGACAATGACGGCCTCATCATACACAGCGTAGGCAGGAACATCCGCTATCCGTACCAAAACCTAAGAAAAGTAAACTTCGACTTTGCCCGCGAACAGAATTTCACGCACGTCATGGAATTGTTGGACAACGATTACCGCTATCGTCTGTTTTATACCGGAAGGGTTTCGAGGAAAAAGCTGAATGAGATTACCGAACGCCTGCAACAAGCCGGAGTGGATGCCACTTGCAGCCTAAACGACAACAAACGGTTCTTCCAGGATACGTATATCAGCCACTAAACAGACGTTAGCCAACAAATAAGCTGCCGGATACGGCATCATTCCCGTTTCGCAGATTTCAGAATGATGCCTTTGCACTTGCTCTCAATTTATTTATAATTGCAGGATAAACCTTTTTATAAATAATTTGAAAATGAGCAGAAATGAAATTACCTTACAAGAGATGTTCTCCTCAGTCATTGGGGAACTCCGGGAAAGCGGCAGGTGGGGAACAGCACACATCTACCAGTCAACGGTGAATGTATTCTCGGTATTCGCCAAATGGCAACCGATGCCCATGCGCAAGCTGAGCCCGACCGTACTGAAGAGATTCGAAAACTACCTCAGACAGAGGAATTGTAGTTGGAACACGGTGTCCACCTATATTAAAGCAATACGCTCGGTTTACAACCGGACAGTGGACAGAAAACTGGTGCGATATGTACCCAGACTGTTTGAACATGTGTATACCGGTACACGGACAGATAGGAAGAAAGCGCTCGAAGCTTCCGACATAGGCTCTTTGGTGCGAGAGACAGAGATGAACCTGCAGGCCGGTAATTCTCCCAACACCCGACAGAAAACAAAAATTTTCTTTGTATTGATGTTTATGCTAAGAGGGATTCCTTTTGTAGACCTAGCGTATCTGCACAAAAGGGACTTACAAGGAAACACCTTGTCTTATAGGCGCAGGAAGACGGGACGGGCACTAACCGTGTCACTCACACCCGAAGCCATGCAGATGGTGAGAATAATAGCAAACAGGATGTGGAAGCAGTGGATGCAGATGGCGAGATTATTTCTGGTGAAGATAGCGGTGAGACAGATGATCTGGATACAGAAGCTTCCGTACAGCCGGAAGAACCGATTGCACCGGAACCGGAATATGCACCATGGAGTTCCCGTAAGAAAGAAAAATCCACAGAAACGGATATTCCTGGATTTACTGAAGAAGAAAAGGAAGATAATGCCACTTCTGGCCAGGAAGATTTCGGCACAGAAGAAGCTGACAGAGAAGTTTCTGAAATGGAAAAATCCCTGGATGATGTACAGGCAAACGAAGATGATGCGTCAGTGGATGGGGTGACAGATACAATAACCGGACAGGATAATGATACCCCACTGGCCGGCAGAGGCGCATATGTTGTATCCGAGCCAACCATCACAGATGATAATCTCTCCGACACCAAAGATGAAAGCCTTCTTGGAATGTTCTCCCGCAAGCACAAACATAATAAAAAAGAAAACTGACAAAATCAAGTCATTTTGATGGGCGAT
>OIKZ01000345.1_pt1 | contig 11352 bp, 10 predicted proteins | sample 1584261 | NCBI WGS metagenome assembly OIKZ01 (sample SAMN02674606, study PRJEB24791) | human gut metagenome, SKBSTL068 | isolation source: stool | host: Homo sapiens | place: USA | reverse complement strand
GACCAGCAGCCCATCGGCCGCACGCCCCGCTCCAACCCGGCCACCTATACCGGCGTGTTCAACGATATCCGCGCCGTCTTTGCCGAGACCCAGGATGCAAAGATGCGCGGCTATGGCCCGGGCCGGTTCAGCTTCAACGTCAAGGGCGGCCGCTGTGAGGCTTGTGAGGGCAACGGCATCCTGCAGATCGAGATGCACTTCCTGCCGGATGTCTATGTCCCCTGCGAGGTATGCAAGGGCGCGCGCTATAACCGCGAGACGCTGGAGGTAAAGTATAAGGAAAAGACCATCTCCGACGTGCTGAACATGACCGTGGAGGAGGCGGTGGTGTTCTTTGCCAACCAGCCCAAGATCGCCCGCAAGCTGCAGACCCTGCTGGATGTGGGCCTTGGCTATGTGACCCTGGGTCAGAGCGCCACCACCCTGTCCGGCGGCGAGGCCCAGCGTGTGAAGCTGGCCAACGAACTTGCCCGCCGCGGCACCGGCAAAACGGTGTATATTCTGGACGAGCCCACCACCGGCCTGCACATTGCGGACGTGCATCGCCTGATCGAGGTGCTGCAGAAGCTGGTGGATGCGGGCAACACGGTCATTGTCATCGAGCACAACCTGGATCTCATCAAGTGTGCGGACCACATCATTGACCTTGGCCCTGAAGGCGGCAGCGCCGGCGGCTTGGTGATTGCCGAGGGTACGCCCGAGCAGGTGGCCGAGGTGCCCGGCAGCTTTACCGGCCAGTACCTCAAGCCCCTGCTGGAAAAGGACAGGCAGCTGCGGGCCGCGGAAGCGGAAACTGGTGCAAAAGCAAAAAAGTAAAGCGGCGCTCATACGACGAAAATCATACTTTTCTTGAAAAAATCAGAAAAAGATGCAGAAAAGTGTTGACAAAACCCGGAAAGATGCGTATAATATCTTTTGTCGCCAATGCTTCGGTAGGGAGGCGGAGGACGATATCCGGGTGTAGCGCAGTTTTGGTAGCGCGCTTGAATGGGGTTCAAGAGGCCGTGAGTTCGATTCTCGCCACTCGGACCATTTAAATCCAACGATTTCACGTTAGAAATCGTTGGATTTTTTTGTTTATAGGCTGACCTCATTTGGTTTTGACCACAATTTTGACCACAATGCCATAAAGAAAGTTTGGAGAACCATTCAAAGAAATGCTCTGAACAAAAGCAGAATACGGCTATTTTGACATAGCAACGCTACTTGTATAGAGCGAAGCACTACTTATAAATAGTGGTGTCAGGAATTGAGATTTTGTGATACCAAAAAAGACACCCTCGCTTTTGATAGGAATCTCATGCAGGGATGTCCATATCTCAACGCGAAGGTGTCTTAATAACGAGGGTCATCTCATCACGGCTACGATCTCTTTTATGATGTTTAGTAGCTGATGAAATTGTTCTGGGGAAAGATCACGAGTAATCCGAGAGAAATACTGCAATGCGGCAGTATTCATATCAACCGTTGCGCTTTTATCTATGAAAAGGTCTTCTACGCTGATGTCCAGACCCTTGCAAATACGTTCCAGCGTGTTCAAGGTTGGATTCTGAACGCCGCGCTCAATATGCCCAACGTATGCGGCATTCATGTCACAACGTAAAGCAAAAAGCTCTAGGCTTAACCCCTCTTCTTTGCGGATCCTTTTGATCCGTTCTCCAACAAGGGATGCTAGTTCGGCTGGTTCAGATTCAGGCTGATCTTTCGCTTTTTTCACAGAGAACACCTCATTTGCGGGCAATCATCAGATGCCACGGAACGTAAAGGTGAACTCCACAGGCTTGGTCACATCAGGAATATACTCCGGGTGGACATTGGCACCCCAGCTGTCATCGCCGCCGACACCCATCTGCTCGCCGATGGCACGGATGACCGTGTAATGGACCGGGGGCAGCTCGTAGGGATGCTTGGCACTCTCCATTTCATGGGGAGTGTAGGGCAGCGCAGAGAAGAACATGGGCTTTGCGGCATCTGCGGTAAACAGCAGCCCGCGACCCTTGCGGTCCACTACCTTTGCCCAGCGCACAGCGGTCTTTGCACCGCACTCCTGCGGCACAAGGTACTGTGCCATGTTGTCTGCAACCTTGTTTTGGTAAATGCCCAGCTTTGCACCATGCTGACGATCCCAGTAGGTCTCCGCAGGGCCGTTTCCGTACCACTCCACCGTGTCGTAGTCAGCGTCGATCTTGAACAGTACGCCGAACTCCGGCATTGCTGCAAGTCCTTCCACCGGGTCATAGTGCAGGGTGGTCTGGATGCGGCCATCACCGAACACACGGTACTGCAGGCTGCACTCTGCTGCGGGACTGGTCTGGAGGTTATAGAGATAGGTCACGACCACGCTGTCGGCTTCCACCTCGCAGGTGGGGTTCTGGAGGATGGTGCCGCCATGAACAGACGGAATCTCTCTGCCGATGCCCTTGGCGGTAGCGTACAGGCTTGCCAGCTTCCACTGACCGCGAACGCCGCCCATGTTGTTGCCGCAGTCGTTGTCGGTGGGAGCGCGCCAGAAGTTGGGACGGGGAATCTCCTGAATCATCTCCTTGCCAGCATAGCGGTAGGAAGTCAGACCGCCGTTCAGATCGGAGAACAAAACATCGAAATTCTCACCACGGACACCGATGTTGTGTGTACCGTGCGTAACGGTAAACGGCGTGACCTTCTTGCTGGGAATGGAACGAACCACAGCAATCACACCCTGTCCAAAGGCGACTTCATGGCCCTTCTTTGCCCAGCTGGTGTCCTCCTTCAAACGGAAGCTGATGGTCACTGCATATTCACCGGGGAGCGCAGGGACTATAAACGGCAGCGGGAAGCTGGAACGCTCTTCGGGAGCAACATCAATATTGGTCAGTTCCTGCTGCTGATACAGCTTTCCATCGCGATGCAGCAGAGCAACGCAGTCGAAAGCATCCGTAGAGGTGAACAGGTTCTTATTCCAGACTTCAAAGCCAGAGTTGTCGATGGAAATGGCGATGTTCTGATAGCAGAACTTGACCTCCTGCATCTTGGGAGAAGGAGCACGATCACCACCGTAGGCAATGCCGTTTCCGCTGAAATTATAGTCGGTAGGACGCTCACCGAAGTCGCCGCCGTAGGCTTGGAACCACTTGCCGTAGCGGTCTTTTTTCCAGATGGACTGGTCGATGTAATCCCAGATGAAGCCGCCCTGATAGCCGCAGTCCTTCTGGTCGGCAAGTTCCGTGTACTTGTACAAAGCACCGTTGGAGTTGCCCATAGCATGAGAATATTCGCACTCGATATAAGGCCGCTTATCGCCCTGTGCCAGATACTCTTTAATGTCCTTGACAGTGCTGTACATATGGCTCTCAATATCGGTGGTTTCGAGGAAGCGGGGATCATTGACCACACCTTCGTAATGCACCAGACGGGTGTCATCAAAGCGGCGGACCATCTCTGCCATCTGGAGCAGGGTCTCACCGCCAAACGATTCGTTGCCCAGAGACCAGATCAGAACAGCAGGATGGTTTTTGTCACGCTGGTAAGTGGAATTCATGCGGTCAAACAAGACAGCTTTCCACTCCGGCTTATCATTGGGCAAAACGCCCTCGATGCCGCGAATGCCAGCCTGATGAATGTCCCATGTGCCATGGGATTCCAGATTGTTCTCTGCGATCATGTACAATCCGTACTCATCGCAGAGGTTATAAAGTTCATCCTGATTCTGGTAATGGCTGGTGCGGATGGCATTGATGTTATTCTGCTTCATGGTGATGATATCCCGAAGCAGTTCCTCATGGGTGTGTACGCCCACAGCACGACCCGTAATGGAGCTGAACTCATGACGGTTGGCACCCTTGAACACGATGCGCTTGCCGTTGAGCAGCATCCGATTGTTCTTCAACTCGAACTTGCGGAAACCGACTTTCTGCCCAGTCACCTCTACCAGATGGCCTGCATCGTCCAGCAGCTCGATTTCCAGTTCATACAGAGCCGGGTCCTCTGCACTCCACAGGTGGGGGTTCTCCACCGCATGGCTGAACAGAGCAGAGCCGCCGTTCAGTGCGATTTTTTCGGAGAACACTTCCAGTTCACTGCGGCGCAGGGTCAGACGGGCTGCGCCCTTACCCTCCACCTGCAATGCAACTTCCAGCGTGGAATGAGTAAAATCATCCCCGGCAAACAGCGTTTTGACGGATATATCTTCCAGATGCACGGTGGGGATGGCGTACAGCCACACGCTGCGGAAGATGCCGGAGAAGCGGAAGAAGTCCTGATCTTCGCACCAGCTGGAGGAAGTCCACTTGAACACCTGCACAGCAAGTTTGTTCACGCCCGGCTGGAGATAGGGAGTCAGATCGAATGCGTGTGCGGAGAAGCTGTCCTCGGTGTAACCCACATAAGACCCGTTCAGCCAAAGAGCCATGCCGCTTTCCACACCCTCGAACTCGATGTGGACGGGCTTGCCCTGCATGGATTCCGGCAGCTCGAAGTATTTTACATAGCTTGCCACCGGATTGAACCGCTGCGGGATCTCGCCCGGCTGTACTTCTTCACGGCCATCCCACGGATACTGAATATTCGCGTACTGGGGAATGTCGTAGCCCTCCATCTGGATGTGTGCCGGAACATGAATGTCATCCCAGCCGCTGCAATCGTAATCTGTCTTTTCAAAGCCGGGGATGGCACTGGTGTAGTTCTTTGCGTAGGCGAATTTCCAGATACCGTCCAGCTTCAGCGCCAAAGAAGAGGAGCCTGTCCGATATTCTTCGCGGGAAGCGTAAGTACGGAAACTTGCATGAGCATTCAGCACGTTTTCCTTGAAAAAGGTGGGGTCTTTTACTTTTGCAAAATCAAATGCAGCCATAGTATTTCCTCATTTACCTTTTATAATTTTATAATATTTCTCCAGCCTCCCCGGAGGAATCGCTGGATTCCTCCGGGGAACAGCAGATGAAGGAGAAATGATAATGGCTTGTTGTCAGACTGCTGCACGCAGTTTTTCATTTGCTTCTTCGACCTTCATACGAGAGAGAATGAAGGTGATGACGGCATCCAGAGCAAACGGAATCACCAGATACATGATCTTCAGCATATTGATGCAGGAATCCGGCTGAACGGTCAGAGCGCTGTCAAAATGGCTTGCTGCCAGCAGCCAGCCGGTGATGGCAGTACCCAGACCGCCGCCCAGCTTCACACCGAGAGAAGTGCAGGAGTACATCGTGCCATCCACGCGCTTATGCTTCGTCAGCCAAGTATATTCAGAGCAAGCAGCAATCGCAGCGTTCATATCGCCCTGCCAAGGACCCTGACCAAGAGCTGCGATTGCAGTAAAGAGCAGCATCAAGGTCACATTGCCGCTGCCCATGTAACCAGCTACAGCAACCAGTGCACGAGAAATCGTTGCCAGAGTATAGCTCATTACATTCAGCTTATACATTCCATTCCACTTTGCAACCAAGGTCGGGGTGAACACCAGTGCGATGATCAGAGGAATGTTGATTGCCCAAGAGAATACACCGAACAGATTCTGGTTGCCAAGGATGTAGGTTGCATAGTAGGTGCCCATGCTGATCATGGCACCGTAGATCTGCTGCAAAATGTAGGTGACGCAAATCATCATATAATATTTGTTACCAGCAAGCAGCTTTGCAGCCTGAACCAGATTGTACTTTTCGTCCTGCTCGATTTCCTTTTTGTTGGTGGTATCCACCAATTCGCCTTCCGGCAGTTCCTTCACGGAGAAAACGGAGAGGGTGTTGACAAGCAGACCGATGATGGCGTAGATGATTGCAACAGTGCGCCAACCGGCAGCACCACCGCCCAATGCCGTAACAGCACCCAGCGTGATGGACTGGATGAGCAGGCTGGTGGCAAAGGCGAACATGAAACGCCAAGAACCCATCTCGACCTGTTCGGCACTGTTCTTCGTGACGAGAGCAGTCAGTGCAGAGTAAGCAATGTTGTTGGCAGTGTAGAATACAGCGTTCAGCAGAGTATATGCGATCAGGAACCATGCGTACTGTGCAAACTGTCCCAGATTGGTCGGGATGGCGAAAATTGCCACCAGCGTAATGGCACAGCCAATGTAGCCGTACAGCATCCAAGGACGGGCTTTGCCCATCTTAGAATGCGTTTTGTCAATCAAAGAACCAAAGAAAATGTCCGTCACACCGTCCAGCAGTTTGGAAACTGCAATCAGAGTGCCGACAATACCGGGGTTCAGGCCAACGGTGTTGGTCAGATAGATCATGACGAAGGAGGACAGGAATGCATACACCACGTTGCCTGCAATATCGCCTGAACCATAGCCGACTTTATTATACCACTTTAGATAACGTTTCTCAGTCATTGTGCTTTCTCCCATCTTGCTTGTTTTGTGTGGGCGCGACCAATCTGCTGCGCACTTCAGACTGGAATTCTCATTACGCAAGTTGCCCAAATCTCTTGCGTTTCGTCTGAAAATATTATAGAATCTAATGGAACGAAAAGATATAGACAAGATGGAACAAAATATGCACAAAATCAAAGAGTTTGTAATTTTTTGATAGAACATTTCCCAAATCACTGTAAAATCTCTGAAGATGAGGAGGATGCAGGGATGTATTTCAACTCAGGATATTTGAACAACTCCCGTTTGGATTTCAAAGACTACTCAAAGCCGCTGGTCGTAGGCAGCTGCGGCACTTATCGCTTGAAAAAACGCCCTAAGCTACCTACTTTTTGGGCAAAGGGTCGCAGAGACTATCAAATCCTCTATGTGGCATCTGGTAAAGCACACTTCTGGTTCGATGGTGTTGAGGAAGTGGTGACTTCTGGACACATGGTGCTTTATCAGCCGAAAGAAATCCAGAAGTATGTCTACTATGTAGAAGATCATCCAGAGGTGTTCTGGATTCACTTTACAGGATATGATGTCAAAAACATCCTGAACTATCATGGAATACCATTGGACAAGCACGTTTTTTACAGCGGCACACTGCCGGATTACAAAATGCTGTTCCGAAAGATCATCCGGGAACTGCAACAATGTGAATATGGCTATGAAGACTATATTGCTTCTCTCTTCAACATCATTCTGCTTTTAGTAAGCAGGCAACAGCAGGAAAGCGAGAAAACAACTACAAGCATCCCCGAAGAAATCGAAGCCGCCGTTGCCTACTTTAACGAGAATTATAATACAAAGGTCAGTGTGGACGATTACGCAGAATCGCTGCATATCAGTACGAACTGGTTTATCCGTAATTTTAAGCAGTACATGAAAATAAGCCCTGCACAATACATCCTGTCCCTTCGGATGGTAAATGCACAAAGCTTATTGGAGAACACCGAATACAATATTGGAGAAATTGCAGAGATCGTAGGGTATGATAACCCACTCTATTTTAGCCGGGTATTCAAGAAAGAGTATGGTGTCAGTCCGGCACAGTACCGAAAGAATCTGGAAGAATCTACTGAAAAATGAGAAAGATTCCTTGATTCAGAAGTTCCTGCCTGTTGAGATGTACCTGACATATCAAGTTGACGGCGAACCGTTGGAACAGCTCCCGAATGGATACAGCGACCATTATGTGCCGGATGGCTTTGTACGAGATTAGAGTGTATACAAGGAGGTCTCTTTATGTTAGAGCATTTTTTCAAATCGCTAGTTGCAACAGTTTCTGACCCTTACCAATGCAATCGTATCACGGATGCGTTGGCGGCAGCTGGAATTAAATTCTATTGCAAATCCAAAGATGTCAATCGGCATAACACATTCGACCAAGCGAGAATTGGAACTCTCGGCATAAAACCAAGGTATGTCACAGAGGTGTTTGTGGACAAAGAAAATGCTGATATGGCTCTGCACATTATACATACCCTGTCATAAGCCCGGAGTTCCCCTGCGAACAAAACATTCCGATATAAAAAAGGACGCTGCCGCCTCTGTGTAAGAGGTTGCAGCGTCTTTTTGGTATCAGGGGGCGAATGATCTGTCAGACTAAACGGCTCCCAACGAATGCGATGCTTTTAGCTTGCATTTTCCTGCTCTTCAAGAATGCGCCAGCTGTCCATCAGGTCTGAATTTTCCATAATAAAGGTGTGGGCGGTGTCCTGTCCCCACGAGTTGTCGTATTTCAGCATCAGATAATCGCTCAACTCGGTTCGATTTTTGAACTTCAACAAGCGATACGGCTCCTGAAAAGCGACCTTTTCGACGAAATATACCGCATCCGATGTGGGAAGCATAACGCCGACATGACCGATCATAAGAGAATTGTCCGTTTCAGAGAACTGATCGTGCAGGACTACGGAGACGAGACGGATCTTATCATCGTCCACGAAGGAGAGACCGCGTTTCTTCCATTCCTGCTGAATCGTTTTCAAATGGGTAGGAATATCGGTCGTATTGGTGGTTTTAACCGGGGCGAACAGCGCATCAAACTTTTGTCTTTCATCGCCGCAAAGGGATTCTGGGTCAGAATCCAGTGTTTCATAGTCCATAAACAGGGTGTCCTCGGCTGAGTCAAGGTCTGCCTTGCCCGTGACAGTGATAAAATCACCGAACAGCCCACAAGCAGTGATCCGACAGTTCCAGCCGGGGAAGGTGTCATATTTTTCCGTCCATGCGTCCTGCATGGAGTAAGGATCGTATTTCAGATCCGAAGGCTTGGCATTTTCAAACCCTGTGGTGAGCCATGCCGGGTCCACAGCATTGTTGAACTTTTGCACATGATCAAAGAAGGTCTGTATCCGTAGGTCGGATACGCCGGCATCCTGCAAAAGTTTGGAAAGAAGAGCTTGTGTATCCGAATCTGCCAAATTGGAGTATTCAATTTGCTGAAGGACGGGCTGAGAGGTTTTTTGAGTGCAGCCCACTGCCAGAAACGCACTGCAAAAAAGTGCAGCGGTGCAAACAAGAAAAGTTCGACGTTTCAAAAATGGTCACCTCGTTGTGTTTTTCGGAAAGTTTCTTTGAGTGCCGGAGTCTCCACCATAGGCGAAGAGAGCAACGCCGTTGGTCTCGTAACGAATGGTATCACAGATAAACAAAGAAAATCAATGACTTCTGTCGTATTTGACCATATATAATGTTGCAGTATCCATATCCCATACGGCTAACGCCCATTTGGGGAAAGACAATGCGGCAGTTTTCTGAACGATTTTCTTCATGTCGGACACAACAGGAGTATACCCAAGTTGGAATAAGAATTTTCCGTTTTTTCTGAATGGAAGGTTCAAATCGCTTTCCAGATAGACGGAGGATACCAACTTGCGAAGCGCGGCACGGCGATTTCGGCCAACCTCGTTTCCGCCGCCTTGATGGAATCGCCCATGGCATGATAGCGTTCCGTCGCCGCCGTTGCTCGTTCCCGCAGTTCGTCGGCACTGCTGATCTTCTGCTCCTTGCCCTTCGCCGCCGTGTGCTTGCCACGCTTCACCTCGTAGCCCTGCTGTATCAGCTTTTGAAGAAAAACTTCAAAGTCCTTCGGCTGCTCTGCAAGGATGGTGTCGATGATTCCGCACAGGCGGTCACGGTTGCTCTCCTTAGGCGGGTAGACGATGCGCTTCTGCCGTTCCCGGTAGGGCTTCTTTTCAATGACGGACAACTGGTGTTCTAAGCAAATCAGGTCGCTCAACCGCTGCACTGCCAACGCCGAAAAGAAAAAATCCCGGAACTTTTTGGTGCCATCCAGTGCTGTAGAGTTGAAAATCACATGGTTGTGGATGTGCTGCCGGTCCGTGTGCGTTGCCACTACAAAGGCGTACTTGCCCTTGGTAAAGCGCATGGCCAGTTCGTAGCCCACCTTGTTAGCCTCCTCTGCGGTGATTTCCCCCGGACGGAAGGACTGCCGTATCTGATAAGCGATTACATCACTTTTCTGCCTGCGTCCGTTTACGAGATCGTACTGCCGCTTGGTAAGCATAAATTCTTCATCTGCTGTCAGGGCGCTGCAAGCATAGCTGCTGACAAACTGCCCCTGCTCGGTCTTGTCCGGGTTTTCAATATAGTCCGTGCGATTTTTCAGGCAGGCCGCAACGGTCATGCCCTTGTTTTTGTGCAGCGCAATCAACCGTGTTGCTGCCAGCATCATCACCCCCTATTGCAAAGAAAAAATGCCGCCCGGAGGCGGCATTGAGATCATTTGGATATTTTTTCGTAATCGGCAGCACCCGCCAGATACATTGCCTTGTATCTGGCGCATTCCAACTCGTTGCAGATCTCATCTAAGGCGAGATATTGCTTCCACGCTTCTTTGCTGATAACGCTCTGCAAGGCTTCCTCAGCTGCTCGTTTGGCTTTTTTCAGTCGCAGATACTCTTCATCCTCACCCAGCATCTCAGAAAAAATCGTGCTGTTGTGTTCAAAATAACAATCCTCTATCCTCTGTTTGCTCATAGCATCCCTCACAGTTCTGCAAGCCACTCACTGAAACGCCCGATGCCCTCGGTGATGGCAGTTGCACCGAAAAAGAGGATGAAGCAGATGAACTCGGCCACCAGCAGGATAAAGAACTGATTCCAAGTCTGACGGTAAGCAGTGTAGATGCCGCAGCCGAAGATGTAGAGCATCAGCGGAGCAACTACATAGCTGGACAGGGTTAACAGCCACCTTGCCATCAGAGCTAGAAACGCTACAAAGAGAGAAATCGGGAAAAGAACAATTTTCTTCAGCATAGACATCATATCAAGCACTTCCTTCCTGTTCGCCCTTATTATAAAGGTATCGACTACTGCGTTGCAAGGATGTCAAGCATTATATGTACACCCGCAGTCCTCCAACTGCGGGAATTTTTATAGCTCTGCCAGCTTGGAAAGAATCTGCTTACCGATATCAATCAGTTCATCCAGCCGGGTGCGTAGATCGGCAAGGTCGGCAGAATAGATCTTGCCGCTTTCGTTGACGCGTTTTGCTACCTGATTCAAGTTGTTGCTGCAATTCTGGAGCAAATAAGCCATGCGCCGCAGCTGCGGAAGGTCGAGATTCAGGCAGTAGCCATCCAATGCCATTTTGCGGATATAGGCACTCAGGCTGTGGATGCCCATGCCATACATCTTATCTAAAATGCAGTTCCGTTCTTCATCAGTCACACGAATAAAGAGACGGTGTTCCCGCTTTTTCAAATTATCGGCCCTCCTTATCCAGATAGCTTTTGAACGGCTTAACAGGCTCTGGCTGATTGGCTTTTTCTTCCAGTGCAGACAGCACAGACGGACGAGTTGCGGGTGCTTCGGTTTCCTCTGCTTCTTCGGGAGCATCCTGCGAGGAACTGCGGTCACGGTCGATATTCAATAGAGCATTCAGTTCGGCAAGGCGAGCAGACTTTTCAGCCAGTTCTTCTTCCTGCGCGAAGGGCTTTGCCACTTCAACCTCTGCAGCCTGTTTCTGCTGCTCCAGATTTTGCAGAG
>OIKZ01000342.1_pt1 | contig 11395 bp, 10 predicted proteins | sample 1584261 | NCBI WGS metagenome assembly OIKZ01 (sample SAMN02674606, study PRJEB24791) | human gut metagenome, SKBSTL068 | isolation source: stool | host: Homo sapiens | place: USA | reverse complement strand
CATCCACATCCTGCCCAGCCGTGAAACCGGGGCCGAGTGCAATGGTCAGGGGTGCCATATCCCGCGTTGTGCCAAGATTCTTTTTGGCAAGGATCGCATCCACAAGGACATCCGGCTTTGCGGGCGCAATGCTTTTGCCTTGCGGGTCTACCAGAACAGGAACGGCATTCTGTTTCCAGACTTCTTCTGCCTGCGCCAGAGTTTCGATCCGTACCGCACGCAGACCTTCAACGGCGGTCTCACCTTCATAAACGGCTTCGCACAGAGAAACCTGCCGCCGGATCGCCGCCGGATGCTCCGCTTCCAGCACCAGCACACGCAGGCCTGCGCTCCACAGCCGGTGAATGGTGCCGGTAGCAAGGTCGCCACCGCCGCGCACAAGGATCAGTGCATCCTTCTTCATTTGATCTCCTCTCCGGGCTGGAGTCGAGTCAATACGATCTCCATAGACCCACCCCAGGCAGCAATTGCTGCATCATCATTTTTGCCGTCTGCCGAAAAATGCAGCCGTTGATACGCCGGAGCAGCTCCCGTCAGCATTTCCTGTGCAGCCAGAATGGTGCGGTGCTCCATAATACCGCCGCCCACGCTGCCCACAATAGAGCCGTCTGTGCGAACCAGCATTTTTGCGCCGATTTCCCGCGGCGTAGAGCCGTGCCGCGCCGCAATCACGGCAAGCACCGCCTGCTGCCCGGCGGCATCTGTCTGAGCCATGGCTTCCAGAAGGGCAGATGAAAAGCCCTCCGTCTGCGGACGCGCATTCTTGATCGATACGATCTGTGCCAGAATGGAAAGTGCGATCTCCTCTGCCGTCTGTGAGCCGATGGAAAGCCCGATGGGGGCGTACAACGCCTCCACTCTTTCGGCATCGATATCGGCTTCCAGAAGTTGACGGCGCACCAGTGCGGCACGCCCGCGGCTGCCCATCATGCCAACATAGGCTGCAGGCTTTTTTAATATCACCTTCAGGCAGTCCACATCAAATGCATGTGCCCGGGTGACGACCACAAAATAAGTCTCTGCGCCGTCAGGTACCTGCGCAAGCGCTTTATCAAACGGCAGGCAGAGCACTTTATCGGCTCCGGCCAGCCGCAGCTGCTGTGCATATTCCTCGCGGTCATCCATTGCAAGGACCGTCAGGCCCAGCAGCTTTGCAAGCTGCACAACGGCTGCAGCCACATGTCCACCGCCGCAGACTACCAGCTGCGGCACCGCGCCAAAGCGCTCCGCAAAGATGTCTGTGCCTGCAACAGAGTGGATACCAGCTGCTGTGCAGCCCTGCAGTTCTGTCAGGTGCTGCAGCAGTACGGTGCTGTCTCCCCTCTGCCACACAGGCCTGCCCTCCAGCAAAAGCAGCTGGCTCCCCGCGGCATCGCCCTCTAACTGGGCTACCATCGTCCAGCCGCCCATAGAACGGGCTTTTTGCAGCATTGTATAAAGCGGCATTTTACCCATGCGTCATTCTCCTGTTTTATCTTTATTACTGTTCTACTGCTGCGGCCTGATCGTAACGTGCCGGGTCCAGCCGGTTCTGCCACTGCTCAAATTCTTCCGGCAGCATCCGCCAGGCAAGGCCGCAGCCTGCGGAGATCTCGCGCGGCAGTGGGATGAGCCTGCCCGGAACCTTCTCCGCAAGGCACTGCTTTTCCCATTCCATGGCATCCAGCGTTGTGCGGAATGAAAGAACAATATAAGTTTTTTTGATGCGCATATCAGGTCTCCTGTGCAAGCTCCTGAACAGCGGCTGCTGTCTGAAGCACTTCGGCTTCCGTATTGAAATGCGAAAAGCTGAACCGTACCACGCCCTGTTCCACCGTGCCCAGCGCTTTATGCATCAGCGGTGCACAGTGCGCACCGGCACGCACACAGATGCTGTAGTCCTCCCACAGAATATCTGCAATGCGGGCTGAATCTTCGTCTCCGATGTTGAGCGAGATAATGGGAGCGTGCAGCGCCATTTCCGGGTCGCCGTAGATCTTCACGTTCGGCAGATCTCGAATGTTTTTATAAAAGAGCGCCGCCAGTGCAGTTTCTTTTGCACACAACGTTTCCACGCCCTGAGCCAGAATCCATTCCACACCGGCACACAGGCCCGCCAGACCCGGAACATTGAGCGTCCCGGCTTCCAGAGCGGTGGGCATCTGTGCGGGATGCTGTTCATCAAAGCTGTGTACGCCGCTGCCTCCCACTACCAATGGCTGGATGGAAAGCCCCGGGCGCACATACAAGCCGCCTGTTCCCTGCGGGCCAAGCAGCGCCTTATGCCCGGTGAAGCATAGCACATCAATGCCCAGTGCCTGTACGTCAATGGGCTGTGAACCCGCCGTCTGGGCCGCATCCACGATCAGCAGCAGGCCGTGCCGGTGCGCAAAACCCGCTGCTTTTGCAAGATCCGTTCCGTTGCCGGTCACATTGGAAGCACCTGTTACGACCAGCGCTTTTGTATTGGGCTGAACCAGCTTATCCCAGTCATCATATTGCAGCCGTCCGCGCTCATCCACGCCTGCAAAACTGAACTGCAAGCCCTGTTCCCGCAGCCGGTAGAGCGGCCGCAGAACAGAGTTATGCTCACATACCGTTGTGATGATATGATCGCCCGGTACAAAAAGACCACCCAATGCAATGTTCAAGGCCTCCGTTGCATTTGCCGCAAAAGCAATACAGGACGGGTCTGGTGCGTGGAGGAGCTTTGCCATTGCGCACCGCGCAGCATAAACAAGACGGCTTGCGTGCAGCGTGGGCTCATGAGCACCCCGTCCCGGATTGCCTGCCGTGCGCATTGCGTCCAGCACAGCCTGCTCTACCTGCGGCGGCTTGCGCAGGGTCGTGGCAGCGTTATCCAGATAGATCACGGTTTCACCACGTTGCCTGCCTGCGTCAGCTTTTCCACGATGGTGTACATGTTGGTCACACTGCCAACAGCAAGCTTTTCGGTCAGGCCATAGAAATTCAGGCAGGTGCCGCAGGTCATGATCTCCACGCCCTGTGCTTCCAGTGCCTTCAGGTCATCCAGCATGGGCGAACCCTCACAGGTCAGGGACGCGCCGCCGTTATAGAACAGCACTGTTTTGGGCAGCTGATCCTGCTGGGTAAGTGCGAACACAAAGGCCTTGAGCAGGGACTTGCCAAGGTCATCTGCGCCAATGCCCATTTTATCAGAGCTGATGGCAACCACCGTGTCCGTGCGGGTGTCCAGTACACAGGCCGGTGCTTCTTCAGTGGGTGTTTCGGACGCTTCGCCGACCGTGAACAGCACGCGGTATTCCCGCTCGGCCAGCTTTTCGGCGCTGTACTGATAACCTTTCTGCTGGGCCATTTTGGTAAGGTTCTGCACGGCGATCTCATTATCCACCAGCACTTCCACCTCACCGGCACCCTTCAGTTCAGAGATCGCCTTTTTGGCTTTTACAACGGGCAGCGGGCATGCGTCACCACGGGCATCAACTTTCAGCATCATAATTGTAGGTCTCCATCAGTATTTTACAGTGATTTCCTGTTCGGTTTTGGGTATGATCTCACCCACGATCTTTGCGGGCAGGCCAGCGGCCTGCAGCTCTGCTTCCAGCGCATTTGCTTCTTCTGGCAACACGGCCAGCAATAGTCCGCCGGAAGTCTGTGGGTCAAACAGCACCTCTTCCATTGCAAACGGCACATTTTCAAAAGTGACATATGGGCCGGTATGGTTGCGGTTGCGCTGTCCGGCAGCGGTATACAAAAAATCATCTGCCGCTTTTTCGGCTCCCGGTAGAACCGGCACCATCCGTGCATCAATGATACAGGAAAGCTTTCCGCCCATCATCTCGTGCAGATGGCCCAGGAAGCTGAACCCGGTCACATCCGTGGCGGCGTGCACCTCGTACCTGCGTGCGATCTCTGCCGCCGTTTTGTTCAGGGTGGTCATGGAACGGACGGCGGCTTCCATCTGTTCCGGAGCGGCTTCGCCCACCCGGTTGGCGGTACAGATCAGCCCCACGCCAAGCGCCTTGGTCAGAAGGAGCTTGTCGCCCGGGCGGCCGGTATCGTTGGCCGTCAGGCGGTGCGGGTCTACCAGACCGGTCACCGACAGGCCGTACTTCACGCCGGTATCGGCAATGGAGTGCCCACCCGCCAGCGTACCCCCGGCTTCGGTCACCTTTTCGGCACCACCGCGCAGGATCTCCCCCAACACGTTCAGATCCATGCTCTCGGGGAAGCAGACGAGATTCAGTGCCGTTTTGACCTCACCACCCATGGCGTAGACATCGCTCAGGGCATTGGCCGCGGCGATCTGCCCGAAAGTATAGGGGTCATCGACCATCGGCGGGAAGAAATCCACCGTCTGCACCAGAGCAATGTCCTCGGTAATGCGGTAGACGGCAGCATCGTCCCGGCTGTCGTAGCCAACCAGAAGGTCGGGGTCTTTTTCGCCCCGGGGCAGCTTTTTCAGAATGCGGCTCAGTACCCCAGCACCCAGCTTGGCGGTGCATCCGCCGCCGGTGCAGAATACAATGGGGCCTTGTTCTGCCATTTCATGCACGCTCCCTTTCATCAAAATAAGTCAACACGCCCTGCACCTCATATTTTTCGCGCAGGAGCGCGAGGGTCTGTTCTCCGGCAGCAATGCGGGCGGGGTCATCCGCCTGATTGAGCACCACAGAAAAACGGCGGTTTCCTACCAGTTTTCGTCCCCCCTGCTCACTGGCCAGCAGCCTTGCCAGCAGCTCCGGGGTCAGAAGCGTTTCGGGGGCAGTGCCCAGCAGGGCGCAGGCCTGCTCCAGCCGGAAGCAGACCTCCCGCAGAGGTCTGCCCAGCGCAGACAATCCTGCCACGGCCAGCACGATATCGCTTTCCGGCAGCAGCACCGGTTCATGGGCCGCCGGAACTTTGCAGGGCATCCGTTTTGCACCGTCCGCTTCCAGAAGAACCATATCCGCCTGTGCCATCCAGCGGGTCAGCTGCTCCGGCGGCAGGGCAGTCAGCTTGCCCTGCTCTGCCGGGACACCGGCCACGGCATATCGCCCTGCCGCCCAGAGGGACGCAAGAGCGGCTTCATCTGCGGCATAATTCTCCCCCGGCTGCCGGATGTGGGTGGTGGTGCTCACCAGCACCCGCCAGCCTTTGGCGGCACAATGCCGGGCAAAGGCATAGAGCAGGGTGGTTTTTCCGCCGCCGCCCACCAGCGAGACCACATGGCCCTTTTCCGCCAGAAACGGAAACTGTGTTTCAGAAAGCATCAGCGGTTTTCTTCCACCGCCATGGCGACCTGCTCCGGGGTGATGGGCAGCTCGTAGAAGCGGGTGCCGATGGCATTGTAGATGGCATCGGCGATGGCGGGCAGCGGGGTGTTGATGACCACCTCACCGATGGATTTTGCACCAAACGGGCCGTTGGGCTCGTAGCTGCTCTCAAACTCCACCCGGATGTGGCCGATGTCCACACGGGCGGGGATCTTATACTGCATAAAGGAATTCTCCATCGGCCAACCCTTGGCATCGTAGGTGATGTTCTCGGTCAGGGCCATGCCGATGCCCTGCAGGATGCCGCCCTCGGTCTGCACACGGGTCAGGTTGGGGTTGATGGGGGTGCCGCAGTCCACGCAGGCGGCATAATCCACCACCTTGACCTCACCGGTCTCCTTGTCCAGCTCAATTTCAGCCGCGCCGACCATGTAGGGGGGGGGCGAAAGGGGCGAGGTGTGGGTCTCGGTGATCTCCAGCGGCACCATGTGGCCGAACTGGGAGGCGAAGGCCACCTCAGAGAGAGAAACCCTCTTCTCCGGGTCTGCGTTCAGGGAGACGAACTTGCCGTCAAAATCCACGGCATCTTCGGTCGTCTGGAGCAGCTCCGCGCCCAGCTTGCAGATCTGGCCGCGCAGCCGCAGGGCGCACTTCTCCACTGCCTTGCCAGTGACATAGGTGGTAGAGGAAGCGTAGGAGCCGGAATCATAGGGCGAGGTGTCGGTATCCGCGCCAAAGACGGTAATATTGTCCAGGTCACAGTCCAGCACCTCGGCGGCGATCTGGGCCAGCGTGGTGTCACAGCCGGTACCCATATCGGCCGCGCCGATGATGAGGGAGTAGAACCCGTCATCGTTTACCTTGAGGGTTGCACTGCCCACGTCCATGCCGGAAATGCCGGAGCCCTGCATGGCCATGCCCATACCCACGGCACGCACCTTGCCATTGCCAAGGTCGCGCACAGGGTACTTGTTGTCCCAGTCGATCATCTCGTGGACTTTTTTCAGACAGCGATCCAGCGCGCAGCTGGTGTTCACAGCGCCGTAATAGGCGGGCATCACATCGCCCTCTTTGACGATGTTCATTTCACGGATCTTGAAGGGGTCCATGTGGAGTCTGGCGGCCAGCTCGTTGACGGCAGATTCCACCGCAAACAGGCCCTGGGTCGCACCATAGCCGCGGTACGCACCGGCAGACATGTGGTTGGTGTAGACCACGTCGCTGACAAAACGGAAGGCTTGGGCCTTGCCGTACAGCGGGATGGACTTGTGGCCGGAAAGGCCCACCGTTGTGGGGCCGTGCTCGCCGTAGGCACCGGTGTTGGACAGGGTATAGAGGTCGATGCCCTTCACGATGCCGTCCTTGGTGGCACCCAGACGGACGTGCATCTCCATCTCGTGGCGGGGCGAAGATGCGGTCTGGCTCTCTTCGCGGGTGAAGATCAGCTTGCAGGGCTTCTTGGTCTTCCAGGTAACAAAGGCCGGATAGATGGCCGAGACCGCCGTCTGCTTGGCACCAAAGCCGCCGCCGATGCGGGGTTTGATGACGCGGATCATGGATTTGGGGATGTGCAGGGCGTTTGCCACATTGCGGCGGGTATGGAACACGATCTGGGTCGAGCTGAGGATGTTCAGCCGTCCGTACAGGTCCATCCAACAGCAGGTGCGGAAGGTCTCCATCATGGCCTGCTGACAGGCCTTGGTGTGGTAGACACGGTCGATGACAACATCGCACTTTGCCAGCACGGCATCGATGTCGCCGTCGCCGCACGCATCGTGGGCACAGAGGTTGCGCTTGTTGTCGGCACCCACGGGGCTCAGGCTCTCCCAGTTGTCCTCCGGGTGGACAAGGATGGGGTTATCCTTCGCAGTGTGGAAATCCAGCACCGGCTCCAGCACCTGATACTCCACCTTGATGAGCTTCATGGCCTTCTCGACACACTTCTCATCCTTGCCCACCACAATGGCCACCACGTCCCCCACAAAGCGGACGTGACGGTCAATGACCAGGCGGTCGTAGGGACTGGCTTCGGGGTAGGTCTGGCCGGCCTGCGTGTAGCGGCGGGCGTTCTGATCCACATCCTCCCAGGTGAAGATGGCCTCGATGCCGGGCACCTTTTTGGCCACGGACGTGTCGATGCGCTCCACCATGGCGTTGGCATGGGGTGAGCGGTACAGCTTGACGATCAGGCAGTCTGCCGGGGCCAGATCATCCATGTAAACGGGCTTGCCGGTCACAAGCTGCATGGCATCCTTTTTGCGGAATGCTTTGTTGACGTTTTTCATTCGGCACCCTCCTGTTTTGCTTTCTTCCAGGCGAGGAAATTCTGGATGCCCCGCAGCTGGCCCTCGTAGCCGGAGCAGCGGCAGAGGTTGCCCGCGAGATATTCCTTGATCTCCTCCTCAGTGGGGTATTCCTTTTCCCGGAAGAGGGCGAGAGCGTTCATAATAAAGCCCGGGTTGCAGAAGCCGCACTGCTCCGCACCCTGATCGGCGATAAAAGCACCGAACTCAGCAGCCTCCTCCTGCAGGCCCTCCAGCGTGGTCACCCTGTGGCCGTCGGCACGGGCTGCCAGCACAGAGCAGGACAGCACCGGCACATCGTCCAGAAAGACGGTGCACAGGCCGCAGTTGGAGGTCTCACAGCCGCGCTTGACACTGTAACAGCCGTGTGCGCGGACAAAATCGATGAGCAGGGTGTCCGGTGCGGCCTCTGCCGTGATCTTGGTTCCGTTCAGAATAATATTCACCTGCATCTTGTCTCACCTGTTCCCTTCCAATTTCAGCACAGCGCGCTTGACCAGCACCCCGGCCAGATGATTGCGGTATTCCGCACTGCCGCGCATGTTGCTCTCCGTCCGGATGTTTGCCCGCACCTCAGCGGCAAAGCGGGCGGCGGTCAGCTCCGGCGTTTCGGCGGCATTGGGCTGCAGGGTATACAGCACTGCCTTGCCGGGCCGGGCACCAATGGCGACCCGGAAGCCCCCGGCCGTTTTCGCGGCGGCACAGGTCAGCACCGGGAAATCCGTCTGGCTGTTGCGCACCGACTGATAGCAGAATGCTGCCTGCTCTTTCGGCACGATGACCCGCACCAGGATATCCCTGTCGTACGGGCGCTGAGCATACTCCGAAAGCGGCACGATACCGCCCTTGTAGAGCTCCACCGAAGCGTTCAGGGCCAGGAACATGGTCAGAACATCGGAAAAGCCAAAACGGCTGTAAATGCTGCCGCCCACGGTGGCAAGGTTGCGCAGCTGCACACCCACAATGTGGCGCACAGATTCCCGCACAGCACCCTCCGTGTAGGCATTGAGCCCCTCGTGGAGCTCGATCTGCCGCAGGGGCACCATGGCCCCGATGGAAAAGCCCTCGGCCGTTTCCTCAATTTTGTCCAGCCCAAGGCCTGACAGGTCGATGGCGGTGCCGACATTGATGTTCTCCATCTTGAGCCAGATCATGCCGCCGATGACCCGATTGTTTCGCTTCTGGTTGAGCTGCCAGGCTTCCTCGAGGCTTTCGGCCCGTTTGTATTCCCGGATCGTCATCATACGCAGTACCTCTCTTTTTTCGATTGCTACTTTTATTTTATCACAAAATCCCTTATAATGCCACTGGAAAGACTGCCGCAGATCCGGCAGGTTCAGGAGGAATGATTTTATGGCAGAGTTGTGCAGAAAAAACGCCCGCCTTCCGGTGGGGTGCGTCATCATGGCATCGGGGCTGGCCCGGCGGTTCGGCTCCAACAAGCTGCTGGCCGATTTCGGGGGCCGCCCCCTGCTCTGCCGGGCGCTGGAGGTCACCGCCACCCCCGCCCTTGCCGCCCGGGTGGTCGTGACCCGCTCTGCCGAGGTCAAGGCCCTGTGTGACGCACAGGCCGTTCCCTGCCTGCTCCACAGCCTGCCGGGCCGGAACGACACTGTTCGGCTGGGGCTGGAGGCTCTGCTGGAGCAATGCCCCGGTCTTGCAGGCTGCATCTTCCTGCCCGGAGATCAGCCCCTGCTGCAGCGGGAGACGCTGGAAGCGCTGATCACTGCTTTTGCCCAGACACAAAAAGAAACAGAGCGGGCGATCTTCCGGCTGGGAGCCCGGGCCACACATGGCCCGGACACCGTTGTCGGAAGTCCCGTTCTGTTTGGATGCGGATATTTTCCCGCTCTGCGCACCCTGCCCGAGGGCAAGGGCGGCAGTGTTGTGCTCAAGGCTCGCCCTGAGCAGGTACAGATCGTTTACGCCCAGCGGCGGGAAGAACTGCTGGATGCAGATACGCCGGAAGCTCTGGAGGAGCTCTCCGCCATTGCAGCGCAATGGTGCGTCCCCTGACAGGAGAGGCAAGGGCACTTCTTGGCTCCCCTGTCAGGGGAGCTGTCACCGAAGGTAACTGAGAGGTTTATTCGGCCTTATCGTCCTTGGGCAGCAGCACATTCAGCACAATGGCCACAAAGGCTGCGGGCACGATGCCGCTCTCGCCGCAGATCAGCTGGAAGAACTGGGGGGTGTGTGCCAGGATGCTGGCATTGGCACCCATGCCGTAACCCACGCCCAGTGCAACGGAAACGATGGTCAGGGTGCGCGGGGTCATCTTTTCCTTGGTAATGAGCTGGATGCCGGACACCACGATGGAAGAGAACATCATCACGGCAGCACCGCCCAGAACGGCCTGCGGCATGATGGAGACCAGTGCGCCCAGCTTGGGGATCAGGCCGCAGAGGATCAGGAAGATGGCACCGGTAGCCAGTGCACCGCGGTTGACGACCTTGGTCATGGAAACCAGACCCACGTTCTGGCTGAAGGAGGTGTTGGGCAGAACGCCGAAGCAGGCGGCAAAGGAAGAGCCCAGGCCGTCGCAGATAACACCGCCGGACAGCTCCTTATCAGTGGCCTCACGGCTCATGCCGCCCTCCATCACGCCGGAGATATCGCCCACGGTCTCCACAGCGGTGACGATGAACATGATCAGCACGGGCAGGATGGCGCGCATATCAAAAACGATCTTGACGGGAACCAGCTTGGGGATGGCAAACCAGTCGGCCTGTGCCACCTTGCTCCAGTTCAGCACCCATGCCTTGGTGAACTCCACACCCTCGGCAGTGACACCGGTGGTGGGCAGGACAAAGCCCATGATAAAGGCTGCCAGATAGCCCGCCACAATGCCGATGAGGATGGAGGAAGAACTCAGGAAGCCCGTGGTCCAATGCTTGAAGAACAGGATCACCACCAGCACGAACACGGCCAGCAGCAGGTTTTCCGCGGAACCAAAGTCCTTGGCTGCGTTGCCGCCGCCAAAGGAGTTGACACCCACGGAGATCAGGGACAGACCGATGGACAGCACCACCGTGCCGGTGACCACCGTGGGGAAGAACTTGCGCAGGGGCTTGAGGAAGAAGCCCAGCACAGTCTCGAACAGGCCGCCCAGAATGGAAGCGCCCATGATGGCACCGTAGGCCAGCACACCGCCGCCCATGGAAGCAGCCACACTGTTGAACACGCCCAGGAAGCCGGAGCTGGTACCCATGATAATGGGAACCTGACCGCCCACAGGGCCGATGGAGAACAGCTGCACCAGCGTGACCACACCGGCCACGAACATGGCGTTCTGCAGCAGGCTGACCTGCAGGTCAGCAAACTCACCGCCTGCAAGGCCGCAGGCACTGGTGATGATAAGAAGCGGGGTCAGGTTGCCCACGAACATGGCAAATACATGCTGCAGGCCCAGCGGGATGGCCTGGCGAAGGGGCATCTTGGCATCAAACTGGTATGCGCCCTTCTCCAACTCGATATTTTTGATCATAACTTCTCCTTTATCTAAAAGGCTTTTTTACACGACAAAAATTATTATAGCAGAGCCTTTCTCAAATTGGGAGAGGTCCGGGATGTTTTTTGTTCATTTTTAGTTCATAAGTCATACTTTAACCTTAAATTGTTCTTCTGTGAAGCACAAAATCAGATGGATCAGCCCCCTGCTCCCGGCACCAGAAGCCTCTGAGGCGCATCAATGGCCGTGGTGCCCTCTGCAAGGTCGTTGGCGGCAAGCATCTGGGCCGGGGAGACATGGAACCGCCTGGCGATGGCAAACAGCTCCTCCCCCGCCTGTGCATAATAGATGCGCAGGCTGATCTCCGGGTCTGCCGGGGTCAACGGCTCTCCCAGCGTGATGGAGCCCACACAGGTGTTTCCGCTCCG
>OIKZ01000337.1_pt1 | contig 11476 bp, 7 predicted proteins | sample 1584261 | NCBI WGS metagenome assembly OIKZ01 (sample SAMN02674606, study PRJEB24791) | human gut metagenome, SKBSTL068 | isolation source: stool | host: Homo sapiens | place: USA | reverse complement strand
TGTGCGTGACTGGAGTTCAGACGTGTGCTCTTCCGATCTATGAAGCAGTATACGATAGCATATTGTGATACGGCATATGCCTTGGAAAGCGGATCGGCCGATATGAAAGAAGAGGAAAAAAGAAAAGTACGTATCGCGGCAGGAGGATTGCAGTCTGTCTACCGTTTGAAAGAACTGCTGAATCCGCTACGTTATGGAATCCTCAGTTTTCAATATGTTTCCCATCGCGTGCTGAGATGGTCGGTAACCCCGGTCGCCTTGTTTCTGCTCTTTCCCTTGAATATCCTGCTGGTTGTCTGTAGTGAAAGCCTCCCGGTTTATTTTCTTTTTCTTCTGCTGCAATCCGCATTCTACCTCGGGGGAGTTTATGGCAGCCTCTTGTCTGCCAAGTCCGTAAAGAACAAATTCCTTTATATTCCCTACTATTTCCTGTTCATGAACATCAATGTGATAAAAGGTTTCTTCTATTTGAAGAAACATGCCGGCGGAACATGGGAAAAGTCCCGCAGGGCATAATATTTACTCACCAAAATACTTTTTTATCATCTCACGCAAAGCGGGAGCCATGATCGGCTTGGCCATATAATCGTCACATCCGGCTTCAAAAGCCTTGTCACGGTCACTGTCGTATGCATTGGCGGTAAGAGCTATGATGGGAAGTGTCCCTCCCTTCAGACGAATTCTTCTGGTAGCTTCCAAACCGTCCATAACAGGCATCTTTATATCCATCAAAATCATATCGGGCCGGCAACTCTCAAATTTCTCAATAGCCTCCTGCCCATCATGGGCACGGTGAACTTCATACTCCTTTCTTAAAATTATAGATAATAAGAGATAATTACTTTCCGTATCTTCAGCTACCAAAATCTTTTTCATTTCTTCTTTTCATTGATTACCTTGCAAAATTACGATATAAAATGATATAAACAATATTTTTTTTGTATATTTGCTGTCAGTAACAAATATCACGCATCTAAATTCGCTAAGAGAAACAGTATATTGAGAATCATACTATTAATATGAAAATTCCGAGTAATATATTGCACGATAAGCAGTATGCAGACAAAATTCTGGAAATTACGGCTGATACTATGTTTTTCGTATATAAAGACGGCACCTGTTTAGACTTCAAGGCTAATACGACGGACTTCTTTATAAAAGAACAAGATATTATAGGGAGAAATATATTCTCTTATTTCCCCGTAGAAACGGCACGGGAGATGTATGCGGAATTCATCAAAGTACGGGCAGGAGACAAACCTTCCGCACGGAATTACAAATTAATATTGGAAGATGACGTGAAATACTACAAATGTATTATCAGCAAGTATGATGAGGAGCATTTTCTTTTTCAATACAGGGATATCACAGGCCGGAGTGTCGTCAGGCTGAAACTGGAAAAAAAGCAAAAAGATTTGTGCGAAGTAGAAAAAGCCGCAAGAATAGGATTATGGGCATACGATTCGTCCACACGGCTCTTCACTTACTCGGGATACACCCGGATATTCTGTAACGATGAGGAACAGAAACAGATTTCCATAGATGAATACATGAACTATATGCACCTTGATGACAAGGACCGTTTCAGTCAATGGCTGGAAGAAAACCTGAAGGAGAAAGATGCTTCCAATACCGTAAACTATAGACTCCTTATTGACGGAAAGACCGTCAATATGAGAATAAAAACATACCACAAAGAGGTATATATGCAAAGGACCGTATTGGAAGGATATATACAGAACACATCCGAAATTGTTTGGAAAGCAGAACGCTCCAACCAGCTGAAATCTGCCTTCCTTGCCAATATGAGCCATGAAATCCGTACGCCATTGAATGCCATTCTGGGATTCTCACGCATTATAGCCGAAACGGAAAACGCCGAGGAAAGATTGCAGTATTACGATATTGTAGAAAAAAACAACATGCGCTTGCAGGAACTTATCAACGAGATTTTGGACCTGTCGAAGATTGAATCGGGCATGATGGAGTTCAACTATGCGCCTGTATCCCTTTATATTTTATGTGAGGATGTAAAAAACACGTATAGTTTCCGGTGTCAACCCGGAGTGGAGCTTGTTTTCGAAGAGTCCGATCCGTCACTGGTTATCTCGACAGACAGGAACCGCTTGTTTCAGGTTTTCTCCAATCTGATAGGTAATGCTACGAAATTCACCGCCAAAGGTTCTATCAGCTTCGGGTATAAATTGAAGGAAAAAGAGATTGTTTTTCATGTAGCCGATACCGGAAGCGGTATTTCCGATGACAAGATAGACAAGATATTCGATCGTTTCATCATGGCCAACAACCAAGTGCAAGGCACAGGACTGGGGCTTTCCATCAGCAAAATCATTGTAGAAAAGTTAGGAGGAAAAATAGCTGTACAATCCAAAATGGAAACCGGAACCACATTCACTTTTACATTGCCTTACATTTCGGCAAACGGAGATATGAAATGGGAGGAAAAACTTACACCGGCTTCCATTAAAGACAACAATAGAACTTCCCATCAGGAGATGACCATCCTAGTAGCGGAAGACTATCAAAGCAATTATGACTTGATAGAGGCTATGCTCGGAAAAATGTACAAACTGGTGCATGCTCATGACGGAATGGAGGCTATCATATTCTATGAACAATACAAACCCGACTTGATTTTGATGGATATAAAAATGCCTAACATCAATGGTCTGGACGCCACCAAAGCCATCCGGGAAATGTCTGCCAGCGTACCTGTCATCGCTGTAAGCGCATACGCATATGAAAAAGACAAAATAGCTGCCATAGAAAGCGGATGCAATGAGTTTTTAACCAAACCGGTATCTGCCGACTTATTGAAAATGACTATAAACAAGTATCTAAAACAAAAGTAATTTATGGGAAGATTAGCCGTATACAAATTTGCCTATTTTTTATCTATCCTGTTCACAATCTTCATTCTGGGACTTTCCATCTTCGCTTACTTCTCAGGTAAAATAAATCCGGTGGAGAATATGTTCGCCGCATACGTTGCCTTAAGCAAACCTATACTGGTGGTTGTCAATACGATATTATTTATTTACTGGCTCATCAGACTACGGTATTGGTTATGGATTCCATTGACGGGTCTGATAGTAAATTACGAATACATCACTTCCATGTACCAAATTTATAACCCTACCAAATATGCTAACGAGAACAGATTGAAAGTAGTGACTTACAATGTCCACTCATTTGGAAATGAAATTACGGGATTCTCCGCCAAGGAGTTTGCCGAGATGATGAACAAGGAGGAAACGGATGTACTTTGTTTTCAGGAATATAGAGGCAATGGCGACTTTACGGAACAAGACTTACAGAATACGTATGCTAAAATATTCCCTTACTCGTTTATCCCCGAAGGATTGAGTCAGGCCATTTACAGCCGCTACCCCATCAGACAGTCACAAACAATAGAATTTCCGAATACCAACAACGGAGCCATCTGGGCCGACCTGGATGTAAAAGGTATGACGATACGCATCATCAACGTGCACATGCAGACTACCAGCTTTGACAGAATGCGTTCCAAAGCAGCACAGGCTCGGGGAGAACAAGATGAGGAACAGGAAAGAGGCATTTATCTGGGCTATTCTGACAACTTCCGGGAAAATACTGTCAGACGTGCCGGACAGGCTGAACAAATCAGTTCGCTGATCAATGCCACGGAATATCCCTTGATTGTATGCGGTGACTTCAATGATTCTCCTATATCATACACTCACAGGGTGGTAGGAGAAGGGCTGAATGATGCTTTTGTGGAGTCGGGAAACGGCTTTGGCATATCTTATAATCAAAATCATTTTTATTTCAGAATAGACAATATTTTATTGAGCAAGAATTTAAAATCTTACCGTTGTACGGTGGATAATACGATAAAGAGTTCGGATCATTACCCCATTTGGTGTTATGTGGCGGAGAAGTGATTTTACATACCTTTAATTGACAGATTATGAAAAGACTATTATTTACGTTAGCGACGTGTTGTGTAATGTGTGCATGTGAACAGAAAACAGAAATGAATCCGTTCTTTACGGAATTCCAGACCGAGTACGGTGCTCCCGATTTTACTAAGATCAGACTGGAGCATTATGAACCTGCTTTCTTGAAAGGAATAGAGGAGCAGAATGCGGAAATTAAGGCAATAGTTGATAATCCCGAGGAACCTACTTTTGAAAATACCATTGTGGCGCTGGATAAAAGTGGCGGGATTCTGGCGAGAGTAAGTGGGGTGTTTTTTGCATTGACCGAAGCGGATACAAATGATTCGTTGACGGCCTTGAATGAAAAGATGGCTCCTGTACTTTCAGAACATAGTGATAATATTTATTTGAATCAGGATTTGTATAAACGGGTGGCTGATGTGCATCAACAGGAACAGGAAGGTAAGATAACTCTTACGACTGAGCAACACCGGCTGTTGGACAAGTATTATAAAGCTTTTGTCCGTTCGGGTGCCGGACTGGATGCCGGAAAACAATCCCGTTTGAGGGAGATCAATAAAGAATTGTCGACTTTGGGGATTGCTTTCGACAATCATATCTTAAATGAGAATAACGCTTATCAGTTGGTTATCGAGAATGAGGCTGATTTGGCCGGGTTACCCGAATGGGTGAAAGCGGGGGCCGCAGAGGAAGCGAAAGCTGCTGGAAAAGAAGGGAAATGGCTATTCACTTTGCAAAACTCCAGTCGCTTGCCTTTTTTGCAATATGCTGAAAACCGTGAGCTAAGAAAAAATATTTATGAAGCTTATATCAACCGGGGGAATCATGATGATGCGAATGACAATAAAGAGATATTGGGAAAGATCATGGCATTGCGTTTGGAACAGGCAAAATTATTAGGATTCGATTGTTATTCCAATTTTGTACTGGATGAGAACATGGCTAAGAATTCGCAGACAGTCATGGATTTCTTGAACAACCTGTGGGGATACTCACTGGAAAATGCAAAGAAAGAGGCCGCCGAGTTGCAGAAAATAATGGATAAGGAAGGTAAGGGAGAGAAGCTGGCTGCATGGGACTGGTGGTATTATGCCGAAAAATTGCGTCAGGAAAAGTATGATTTGAATGAAGATGAAATCAAGCCCTATTTCAGTTTGGAAGATGTGCGTAGCGGATTGTATACCGTGGCCAACAAGCTGTATGGCATTACATTGACCGAACTGAATGATGTGCCCGTATATGAGCCGGATGTGAAAGTGTATGAAGTAAAGGATGCCGATGGCTCATTTTTGGGATTGTTCTATGCGGATTACTTTCCACGCGCAGGTAAGCGTGGTGGCGCATGGATGAGTAATTTTCGTGAACAGGCCGGTGAAGTACGTCCTTTAATTTATAATGTGGCAAGTTTTACTAAACCTGCAGGAAATATGCCTTCTTTACTGACTTTGGATGAGGTGGAAACCATGTTTCATGAATTTGGACATGCATTGCACGGTATGCTGACCAAGTGTAACTACAAAGGAGTGTCCGGTACCAGTGTGGCGCAGGATTTTGTAGAACTTCCTTCACAGATTATGGAACATTGGGCTGTAGAACCTGAAGTGCTGAAACTCTATGCCAAGCATTATGAAACAAGAGAAGTGATTCCGGATGAGCTGATTACGAAAATCCAAAATCAGGGTACTTTTAATCAAGGTTTTATGACTACGGAATTATTGGCAGCCGCTTTGCTTGATATGGAACTGCATAACCTGACTGATACAGACAATCTGAATGTCGTTGCTTTTGAAAAAGAAACGATGGACAAGCTGGGGCTGATTCCTGAAATAGCTCCTCGGTATCGCGCCACTTATTTTAGTCATATTATAGGTGGATATGCTGCTGGGTATTACAGCTATCTATGGGCAGAAGTTCTTGACACGGATGCTTTTGAAGCGTTTAAAGAACATGGAGTGTTCGATAAAAATACCGCAGATTCTTTCCGTAAAAATATTCTAGAGAAAGGTGGAACGGAAGATCCTATGACCCTTTACAGAGGTTTTCGTGGGGCTGATCCCAGCTTGGAACCCTTGCTTAAAAACAGGGGTTTGAAATAAAATAGACTGTGAGATAGAATAATTTAGGCTGCAAAAAATGCTTTTGCAGCCTTTTTTCTCTTTTGGAATCTAAATATTTGTGTTTGATACCGTGGGAATGTGAAAAAAAAACTATATTTGCAACCTTGTATAAACTAAGAATTAATCAAAAAGTAAAAATAATAAATTTCAAAGTAACATGCAAAACAAAGGATTTGTAAAGGTTTTTGCGGTATTACTCACCCTTGTATGTGTGTTTTATCTTTCTTTCTCTTTTGTGACCCGCTATCACATGGACAAAGCGGCACAAGACCCGAAAGGTGAAGCACATTACCTTGATTCTATGCAGAATGAAAAAGTTTATTTGGGTAGTTATACGCTGAAACAGTGTCGCGAGATGGAGATTGGTCTGGGTCTGGACCTGAAAGGTGGTATGAACGTTATCCTTGAAGTTTCTGTACCGGATGTAGTGAAGGCTTTGGCTGACAACAAGACTGATGAAGCTTTTAACAAAGCGGTTGCAGAAGCATCAAAACAATCTATCACTAGTCAGGATGACTTTATCACTCTTTTTGTAAAAGAGTATAAGAAACAAGCTCCCAATGGCAAATTGGCTGAATTATTTGCTACTCAGCAGTTGAAAGACAAAGTAACCACCCGCAGTTCCGACAGTGAAGTTGAAAAAGTATTGCGCGAAGAGGTAAAGGCTGCTATCGACAACTCTTATAATGTATTACGTACACGTATTGACCGTTTTGGTGTGGCACAGCCTAACATTCAGGCATTGGAAGGAAAGATGGGCCGTATCATGGTGGAACTGCCGGGTATCAAAGAACCGGAACGTGTCAGAAAACTGTTGCAGGGATCTGCTAACTTGGAATTCTGGGAAACTTTCGACGCAAAAGAAATAGTTCCTTATCTTTCTTCTGTAGATAACAGACTGCGTGATATTCTTGCCGTTGAAAGTGGTGCTGCTTCTGCTGATTCTGTAGCTACTGATACTGTTGCTGTTGCACAGGCTTCTGCAATTTCTGCTGCCGACAGTCTTGCAGCCGCATTGAAAGGCGAAACGGCAAGTAACTCTGCCGCAATGGAGCAGATGAAGAAAGAACATCCGTTGGCTTCTGTTCTTCAATTAAATCCGAATGGTTACGGGTCGGTGGTAGGTTATGCCGATTATAAAGATACTGCTCAGGTAAACCAGTACCTTGCTATGAAAGAAGTGAAAGAAATGTTGCCGAAAGATCTTCGTTTGAAATGGGGTGTAAAGGCTGCTGACTTTGACAAGCAGGGACGTATTTTTGAATTGTATGCTATCAAGTCTACTGAACGTAACGGACGTGCTCCGTTGGAAGGTGATGTGATCACTGATGCTAAAGATGAATATGACCAGTTCAACAAGCCTTGTGTCAGTATGTCTATGAACACTGACGGCGCACGCCGCTGGGCTGTTCTGACAAAGAACAATGTAGGCAAGGCTATCGCTATCGTACTGGATGGTTACGTATACAGCGCTCCGAATGTAAACGGTGAAATTACGGGGGGACACTCTCAGATTACCGGTAACTTTACCCCGGAGGTGACAAAAGACTTGGCTAACGTATTGAAGTCTGGTAAGATGCCTGCTCCTGCACGTATCGTTCAGGAGGATATTGTTGGTCCGTCATTGGGTCAGGAATCTATCAATCAAGGTATTATTTCATTTGTTGTTGCGTTGATTCTGTTGATGATCTATATGTGCGCTATGTACGGATTGATTCCGGGTATGGTTGCCAACTGCGCATTGGTTGTTAACTTCTTCTTCACATTAGGAATCCTTACCTCGTTCCAAGCTGCACTGACCATGTCTGGTATTGCCGGTATGGTGTTGTCATTGGGTATGGCTGTAGATGCTAACGTGTTGATTTATGAACGTACAAAAGAAGAATTGAGAGCCGGTAAAACTGTTAAGGCTGCTTTAGCAGACGGTTATTCTAACGCATTCTCTGCTATTTTTGACTCAAACTTGACATCAATTATCACTGGTATCATTCTGTTCTATTTCGGTACGGGTCCGATTCGTGGTTTTGCCACTACGTTGATTATCGGTATCCTCTGCTCATTCTTTACAGCAGTATTCTTGACCCGTATTGTTTATGAGCACTTCATGAATAAAGACAAGTGGTTGAACTTGACATTCACTACAGGGATCTCCAAGAATCTGATGCAGAACGTGAATTACAACTTTATGGGAATGATGAAACGTTCATTCACGGTATTCGGAGCGATTATCGTTATCTGTATCATTTCATTCTTTATCCGTGGTTTGGCGCAGAGTATTGACTTTACCGGTGGACGTAACTTCGTAGTTCAGTTTGAACAGCAGGTTGAACCTGAAACAGTGCGTGACCTGTTGAAGAAGAAAATCACAGAAGATAATGTACAGGCTATTGCTTTGGGTACAGACAAGAAGACAATCCGTATTACAACCAATTACCGTATTAATGAAGATTCTCCTACTATCGACTCTGAAATTGAAGAGTTCTTGTATCAGTCTTTGAAAGATGGTAACTTGCTGGGCGAAGGTACTACATTGGAAGTCTTTATTGACCGTGATAATCGTGTCGGTGGTTCTATCATCAGTTCTCAGAAAGTAGGTCCTAGTATCGCTGACGATATCAAGACTTCGGCTGTCTGGTCTGTATTGTTTGCATTGGTGGCTATCGGTTTGTATATCTTGCTGCGTTTCCGCAATGTAGCTTATAGTGTGGGTGCGACTGTTGCATTGGCTGTCGATACTATTTTGATCATCGGTGCATACTCGTTATGTTATGGATGGGTTCCGTTCTCATTGGAAATTGACCAGACTTTTATTGGCGCTATTTTGACCGCTATCGGTTATTCTATCAATGACAAGGTGGTTATCTTTGACCGTATCCGTGAGTTCTTCGGTCTGTATCCGAAACGTAACCGTATGCAGTTGTTTAATGATTCATTGAATACTACTTTGGCTCGTACCATCAATACTTCATTAAGTACATTGATCGTATTGTTGTGTATCTTCGTGCTGGGTGGTGACAGTATCCGCAGCTTCGCCTTTGCAATGATTTTGGGCGTTGTGATCGGTACATTGTCTTCTATCTTCATTGCTGCTCCTATCGCTTACCTGACTATGGGTAACAAGATGCCGGAAGAAACAAAGGCATAAGAAGGTTTCTTTTAAGAAATAAATAAAAAGAGGAGGATGCTCATATCATGAGCATCCTCCTCTTTTTATAATGGTCGATTGGAATTGGTTTGTGGAAAAAGGGTAGATGAATCTTCTGTGGCTTCAAAAATTAACTTAAGTACATTGGGTAAGTAACTTAGCTTGCTTGGCATTTCAACTTAGCTTGCTTGTCCCATGAAGTTAACTTGCTTTTTTACACTGTATCTTGCAGATCAATTCTGTTTGGCTATAATCGTGAAAATAGTTATCTGACTACTCTTCCTGAAGTGTTTCCTTGCATTAACTCTTCCACTTCTTCTACTGTTACTTGATTGAAATCTCCATATATGGTATTTTTCAATGCAGATGCGGCAAGGGCGAATTCCAATGTTTTTTGGTCATTGTCGGGGTAGGTCAGCAAACCATAAATCATGCCGCCTACAAATGCATCTCCTGCACCCACACGGTCTACTTCATGGACAATATCGTAAATGCCGGTATGCCTTAATGTTCCTTTAGAATAAAGTATGGCTGCCAGCAGATTGTGATTGGAAGTGATGGTATTACGCAACTCCAGAAACATTTTCTGGCATCGGGGAGCTTGTTCTGATACTTTTTGACCGAATACTTTGAAACCGGACAAATCTAATGGATATGAGGTGTCTACAGCTTTAAAACCTACCGGGGGAATGCCGAAAATTTCTTTGTATTCGGGTTCTGCACCAAAAATGACATCACTATATTGAACAAGGGGGAGCATTACCTCTGATGCGGATTTACCGTAATTCCATAATTTTTTGCGGAAATTTAAGTCGCATGAGATTGTTAATCCCAGGCGGTCTGCTGTTTGCAGTGCTTCCAGGCAGGCATCTGCTCCTTCCTGTGACAGGGACGCTGCTATACCCGACCAGTGGAACCAGCCTGCACCGGAAAGAATCTTTTCCCAGTCTATCATGCCGGGACGTAAAGTGGCAAAGGAAGAGCCTTCACGGTCATATACTACATTGGAGTTACGAAATGCTGCACCGCTTTCCAGAAAGTATAATCCCATGCGTTTCCCACCATAAATAATGCCGTCTGTACCTAATCCGTAAGCTTGGAGTGAGTTTACGCAGGCTTGTGCCATTGCATTCTCGGGAAGTCTGGTAACGAATTCTGTGGGGATGCCGAAGTTGACCAGTGATATGGCTACATTCGCTTCACTTCCTCCATAAGTAGCAATAAACTCGTTTGTTTGGGAAAAGCGCTGGAAATTGGGGGCGGTCAGCCTTAGCATTACTTCTCCGAATGTAACGACTTTCTTGTTCTGGGTAATAGCTCTTGTATTCATAGTATGTTTTTAATCAGTATGTTAATTTGCACGAAGATACGATCAAAATTTTATATAAGTGCAAGAAATGTATAAAAATAGCCTTCTCTATCTTTTCCATATAGAATAGAGAAGGCTATTTTATTTATTCAATATTAGTGGTTTATTTATTGAATCGTATTTTTAGTTTGGCAAGCATATCCTGTGTCATGCTGTCTAGATCATATTCCGGTTTCCATCCCCATTCCTCACGGGCACAAGTGTCGTCCAGTGAGTTCGGCCATGATTCGGCGATAGCTTGACGTAGCGGATCTACTTTGTACTCCATATGGAAGTCGGGCATATACTTCTTTATATTGTTATAAATAATTTCCGGATCAAAACTCATTGAAGCAATGTTGAACGAATTGCGATGAATTAGTTTGTCGGGATTCGCTTCCATGATTTCAATGGCTGCACGTAAACCGTCAGGCATATACATCATATCCATGAATGTACCGGCTGCAATAGGACATTCAAATTTTTCACCTTTTACAGCCGAATAATAGATGTCTACAGCATAATCGGTAGTCCCGCCACCCGGAGGTGTGACATACGAAATTAATCCGGGGAAACGAACGGAGCGGGTATCTACGCCAAAACGGATATGGTAATAATCGCTCAGTAATTCTCCTGATACTTTTGTAACGCCATACATGGTACGCGGATTACGGATAGTGTCTTGCGGGGTCTTGTCTTTAGGGGTGTTGTTGCCGAAGACACCGATAGAACTTGGGGTAAATACGGCGCAACCCATTTCGCGTGCTACTTCCAATACGTTGAACAGGCCTCCCATGCCTATTTTCCATGCTAGTTGAGGTTTGGCTTCTGCTACAGCCGATAGTAAGGCTGCCAGGTATTCGGCCTTTTTGTCACTTTCTTCATAAGCACGGGTTAAGTAAGCCCA
>OIKZ01000280.1_pt1 | contig 13215 bp, 9 predicted proteins | sample 1584261 | NCBI WGS metagenome assembly OIKZ01 (sample SAMN02674606, study PRJEB24791) | human gut metagenome, SKBSTL068 | isolation source: stool | host: Homo sapiens | place: USA | reverse complement strand
CTGATCAGCCCAAAATCCTCCTGCATCATTCTTCCGTCTCCTGTCCCATTGCCGTAGTTGCACCTTCTGCCACACCTTCCGTGCTCTCCGGCATGAACAAAATCTTCACCGTTGCCAGCATGATCTTCAAATCTTCCACAATGCTGGGGTGCGCAATGTACATCAGATCCATCTGCAGCTTATCATACGGTGTCGTGTTATATTTTCCGTACACCTGTGCATAGCCGGTTAGACCCGCCTTGGCCTGCAGCCGCAGAGCAAACTCCGGCATTTCTTCGCAGTACTGGGCTGCGATTTCAGGCCGCTCCGGGCGGGGGCCGACGATGGACAAGTCACCCTTGAGGATATTCAGCAACTGAGGAAGTTCATCCAAACGGCAAGCGCGGATGATGTGTCCCACCTTCGTGATGCGGTCATCTTTATCACCGGTGGAAAGACGCGCCACACCATCTTTTTCGGCATCCACACGCATCGAGCGGAACTTCAGAATCTCAAACTGCTTACCATCTTTGGTCAGACGAACCTGCTTATAGAACGCAGGGCCGCCATCCGACTTGACTGCAATGGCTGTAATCAGGAGGAGCGGGCTGAGAATGATCAGCGCAATCAGAGAGATCACAATATCCATTGCCCGTTTCACAAACAGGTATTCCGGGCTTGCCATATACCGGCCCACCCGCAGAACCGGCAGATGGAACATGTGCATCGGCTGTGAACCGCTCATGATCACATCGCCCACCCGGGGAATCACAAACACGTTGATGCCCTGACCAACGCAGTATTTCAGGATGATATTCCGCTCATGGCTGTGAACACCGCTGATGAACACGGTCTTCATGCCGTCCAACAGGCTCAAATCAGAAAGGCACTCTTCTACATTCAAAGTCATCCGGACATCATACTTTTTCGAAAGGCCGTATTCATTGATGAGCTTTTCCAGACCATGCCGGACATCGTAGACCACTGCGGTGGGTTGAGGCGGAAAAGTCCGGAAATACCAGGTATGGGCGCATCTTGCCCACAGGGTTGCCATCACGACCTGTCCTGCAATCGCCGCGATGCCCGGCAGAATATTGCAGAGCCGTCGAGACATCAGGCAGATCACGATATACAGGATGCCGTCTGTCGCCATTGCCGCCAGCACTTGCCCATAAATCAACTCCGAAATGCGCTGCAACGACATCCAGAATGCATCGTAGACTTTCCCCAGCAGGAAGAACAACACCGCAAACAGACCGATCATGGCCCAGTTGCCCTTCCAGCCAAATTTGGCGTATACCTGATACGAATAGTAGCCGTACCAGCAGGCCGCGAATGGGATTGTGATCATCGCCAAGTCGATGAGCTTCACGATCTTTAGCATCAAGTCATGCTGAAATTTTGACATAATACCCCAATAACTCCTTCAATTGTTTTCTTTGGTTCTCATCAGCCTTCCTGATGCTGCCATGAATCAAGTTTTTTCCACTGTATTTCAACAGCATCCAACAAAGCCTCATACTCCTCCTGTCGCAATCAAGGAGTATCTTCCATTTGAATCATGGAAGATACCTCTTATTTTTCGCCTTGTACCAATTCTCGCCTTATTTTATCATGAATTTACCAGCACTTCAATAGAAATACCTTGTATCATTCCAAATTGACGGAGAAAAAAACAACATTCTAATGCAATTTTATCCGATTTTAGGCAAGAAATGCAATTTATGGAAATTGCGGAAGCGTTTCTTTGCTCACAAGGAGTCAAACAAGGGTCAAGTAAAGGGAGGCATTCAGATGGCAAAACGAGGAGAAAACATCCATAAGCGAAAGGACGGCCGCTGGGAGGGGCGTTATATCAAAGGGCGCACCGCCGAAGGAAAACCCGTATGGGGGTACCTGTATGGATATGCGTACAGCGAAGTCCGGGAAGAACTGATCAAGCAGAAAGCTCTGTCCGGATTCTATCAGCTCTCCGGGAAGTCGATGCATTTTTCAGAACTGGCAGCGCTTTGGCTTACGGCTCTCAGGCAGAGTGTCAAAGAATCCACATATGTTCATTATCAGTACACTCTGCACAAATATTTTCTTCCTGTTTTAGGCAGTCTGCCGGTCTCAAGTATGACGGATTCTTTGCTGGAACGTCTTTTTCTTCAAATTCTATCGCCCACAGACCGGAGCCACAAGCCACTTGGCGCATCCTCGGCACAGGAATGTCTTGGGATGCTGCGGCGAATCTGCAAGTATGCTGCACATCTGCACCTCATGCCGCCCATCGAGATATGCGTCAAACTGCCACACACACAGAAACCAGAACCACAACCCTTGACCCGGACAGAACAGGATTCTCTCCGGGAATTTCTTTTGTCAGAACCAACCACCCGTAAAATCGGGATGCTTCTGCAAATGGAACTTGGATTGCGAATCGGGGAGGTCTGCGGCCTGCAGTGGGGGGATTTTGATGAAGGCACAGTAACGATCCGGTGCACCGTCTGCCGAATCTGTTGTGGAAATGGTCATACAAAAGTTGTGATTCAGACACCCAAAACACAGCATTCTAACCGTGAACTTCCGCTTCCGAAGCCGTTGCTGAAAACTCTACGCAAGTTGCACAGAAAATACAGCGATACCACATGGTTTCTCTCCGGGAACGAGGAACGGCCTGTAGAACCACGCTGTTACCGCAAGAGTATCCAATGCTACCTGAAGCAGGCCAAGATCCGGAAAATCCACCCACATGTTCTGCGTCATACGTTTGCTATGACCTGCCTGCAGGCTGGATGTGATATCAAAACCTTGAGCGAGCTGTTAGGCCACTCCAATGCAACGATCACACTGCAGCGATATGTTCACTCTGACTTAGGCCGTAAGAGACAGGAGTTGGAGCGCATCACACGCTGGCTTCATAAAGGGTCAGACAGGAGTCGCCCGCTAAAGCAAACCGCATAGTTGCAGGAAAAATCAGGCCATTCTCTCAACGATTCAAATGGAGGATCCCACTTTTAGTATGACCTGTTTTGTTTTCCAGATGCATATTTTATCCCGGACTGGGGAGAACAGATAACTCTTCCCTTCAGCCAGAATAACCCCCTGACCCCAGATTTTTAACCACCCCCACCCCACTTCTGACTGCCTCTGACTTCCGTCAAACAATAAAGCCAGCATATCATACGCAAATCGTACAATACACTGGCCATTCCGGTTATTCTCTTATCCGGCTTTCTGCGTGAGCCACTTTTCCACTGTGTCCATGCTGAAGCCAATCGCTCTTGCAATCTGCTCTATCGTCAGACCCTGCTCATAGAGGTTCTTCGCCGTCATCTGAGCCTGTTCTTCCCGACCCTCTGCATGACCTTCTGCGCGGCCCTCTGCATAGCTTTCATCTCTCAGGTCTTCCATCACTTTACACATTTCGCTCACTCCCTTCGGATTTTCCTTCAGATACCGGGTCTTTTCGGCAAGGATCTCAAAATTCATATCATCGGCACTGATACAGTTGAAGTCGTGCATCAGCTTGCCAATGTCAGAGTCATCACAATATTCACCGTTTACATACAGGACTAAACCGGAATGTCCTACTCCATCCGCAGATGCCACCACACCGCAGGACGACATTACATGATATTCAAAATAAGATGTTCAGATACTTTTCTGCTTCTGTGCGGATAATCTGCAAATCATCTTCATATCCCATGACTTTGCAAATGTAAAAAGCTTCACGATATCGTTCGACACTCTCCTCCTTTTTCCCAAGAAAGAAGTCGCATTCAGCTTCGATTTCCAAACACGAGTGAAGTACCTGATAATGTCCATATTTTATACATGCTTCTTTTCCGTATCTTGCCACCTTTGCGCCTTCCTCATACTTTTGCGACAAATCCAACGATCTGGCAAAATTATACAAAACCAAGGGAAGCATCCTGTTTGAAGTAACCGTTTCCGGAAGATGCCTTCTTATATATTGAAGCAGTCGATAGAAAATATCGGCTGCTTTTTCATTGTCACCGCTCAAAGAATACGCATTTCCAATTTGATTGACCAGTTTCATTTCATCCAATGTAAAGAGAAAGTCTTCAATTTTGTCCAGTTGAAAATCCGGTATGGTCATCCGAATGGCTTGCAACAACATTTGAATCCGCTCGTCATTTGAATATCTTTTATCCAATCCTCCCAAAAGGACTTTCGATCGAAGAATAAACTGTTGTGTGATTTGATCATCCGGCTTTGCAATTTTCTCAAGCCGACTTATTTTGTCAAAGCCTTCCTCAACGCACTTTAGCGCATTACAGGAAACAATTTCCTTCTTGAGTGCTTCTATTTCCAGTTCTTCCGGTGTTACCAGCGCATAATATCGGTCATCCGGCAGACCAAGGCGCTGCAGAATCGCATTGATTCGGTTTCGGCTGGGGGTCTGTTTTCCGTTTTCAAATCTGGACAATGTAACGGATTCACAAATGCCTGCACAGACCTGCTCCTGTGTCAACCCGAGATCCAAACGCCGCTGGCGGATATACTCACCCAATTTGTAATTCTGCATTTAGCAACTCCCTCCAAACTTTAGTATTGCCATAATTGTAATATACTAGGTTTTGTACGTGTGTGCAAGCGTCTCTTGTGCAAACCTGTCGTCCCATGTAATTTTTTATTACACCAGACGATATGGTCAATTGAAATCTTTTGTGATAAAATACAGAAACAGCAGATGAAATGCATTCTAAGCTCTTTGACATACGCATGGAGGAAACAATGATACACTATCTGAAAAAGCAATGGAGGCTCAGTACCCTCACCTGCTTGTTTGCCATCATCGCCTATGGTGCTCAGGCTCTGATTCAGCTTGCCTTGATGAAGATTTTTGATGCCGTGGTATTGCTGGATCTGCGGAGTACTATCTTTTGGACGGCAGTTGATCTGACCTGCTGGGGAGGCTATTTTCTTTTTACTGCTTTACAGGAGCATTGTCAGGCCAAAACAATTCGCGCTTTGAACAATACGGTGCGAGATGGGCTGTATCACTCCTTCCTGCGCAAGAGCCATACCGATTTTCATCAGTCCGACACCGGAGAATATCTCGCCCGGCTGACCAATGATATGAAGCAATTAGAACAGCTTGCGTGGATTCCCTTCTTCGGCTGTGTAGGCAGAATTGCGCAGATCGTGTTCAGCATTTTGGGACTTGCCTTTTTGCATTGGTCGCTGGTTGTTTTTTCCGTGATCACAGCAGTTGTCCTTTGGCTCTCCCCAAAACTGTTCCAGAAGAAGTTGGAACTACTGGGGCAAAGCTGCGGTGTGCAGCAGACTGCCGCCATCAACCATTTGAAGGACCTTCTGACAGGCTTTGACGTACTCCAGTTTTTTGGCAGAGGAAATCTCTTTCTCCAGCAGGGAAATAGGATCAGCGATGACATCGAAAAGCCCAGTTGCCAGCTGAGCTATGAAAAATCTCGCATGGAGGCGTTGATTGGCTTTATCAACGTCGCACTTCAGCTCGGTTCGCTTGTGCTGATTGCTGTGCTGACCAGCATGGGGCTTGTCACCACAGGCACACTTGCAGGTGGTGTCAATCTGATCGGAGGCGTGGCAAACGGCTTTAACAGTTTGGCCGGTTTGCGTCTCTCCCTCTCAGCCAGCAAGCCTTATTTTGGCAAGCTGCCAACGGTCGATACTGATTCCAAATCGGAAGAGATTGCTCCTATGTCACCGCTGAAAGCCTCCATTACGGTAGATAGAGTTTCTTTCTGCTATGATGAGAAAAAGCCCATCCTGAAAGATGCCTCCTTCCGCTTTGAAAAGGGCAAAAAGTATGCCCTGACAGGCCCCTCCGGCTGCGGAAAATCCACTCTGCTCAAGCTGCTTTTGGGCTGGCTGCCGGACTACACCGGTACGATTTCGTTTGACGATGTGGACATTCACACCGTTACACCCGCTCAGCTCCAGCAACAGATGAGTTACATTGAGCAGAATGTGTTCCTGTTCAATACTACGATTCGGGAGAACATCACACTGGGTGAAGATTTCTCGGAAGAGCAGCTGCATGCGGCCATTCAGGGCAGTGCCCTTGCCGCAGATTTGGCCGCCATGCCCGATGGCCTTGACACCGTTGTAGGTGAGAATGGCAGTAATCTTTCCGGCGGTCAGAAGCAGCGTGTCGCCATTGCCCGTGCCCTGATTCACAATCGCTCCATCCTGCTGGTGGACGAGGGCACCAGTGCGCTGGATCAGAAAAACGCCGACCTTGTGGAAAAGAGCCTGCTTACCAATCCCGACCTGACACTGATCCTCATCAGCCACCACCTGTCGGCAGCGCGCCGTGCGCAGTTCGACCGTGTGTATGAGCTGGCACCTGTAACGCAATGATCGCCCTGTAATTTCCCCTCAAATCATAAATACGCCCTGCATGCCGACCAGTGCCGGTGTGTGGGGCCTTTTGCAGTGAAACCGAAACGCTCCACAAGGCTGCTCATATCCTGACCACCAAGGACAAGCCTGCCGATTGCACGGACGACCCCTTCCTTGTGGAGAAGATGTGTGCCGAGTTGGAGGGCCGATGCATAGTAGTTCAGCGTTGTCGATGTCTGTGCATGTCCAAGCCGCCCGGAGACCGTTGTGATCGATACATGTGCCGCAATCAGGATGCTGGCATTCGAATGGCAGAGGCTATGAAAGTTCACGTCCGGAAGATCGTGTGCTTCCAGAAACTTCGGGAACCAGGACGAGATGATATCCGGGTCCATCGGCTCTCCATTCCATTTCGTGAATAGCATATCATTATCCACCACTTTGCCATTTTCCAGTGTGACCTTACGCACCCACGCTGAACCGATCCGGAATCTCTCCGCTTTCTGGTATCGCCGGTACTCCTGCAGCAGTTCCACGCAATCCGCTCCAATGCGCAGGCATCTCTTGCCTCGTCTGGTTTTCGGTGTGTTGAACACAAGGCCTATCCCGGGGATGGCTGGACCGTCCGCTTGATGGAGAGCGTCCCCTTCTCAAAGTCAATGTCAGACCAGCGCAGGGCACAGATCTCACCCCGCCGGGCACCAAGCAGCAAGGCCAGCTGAGCGATCACACTGTACTGCGGCGGTGCATTCGAGAGAGCATCCAGCAGCGTTGGAATCTCTTCCTCCGTCAGTACCCGAATGTCGATTTCCTCGGCTTTGGGATGTTCTGCACGGGAGCACGGGTTCTCGTTGATCAATCCCCACTGGACACCTTTCTTAAAGATGCTGGAGAGCATGGCCTGGTATCGAATGACGCTGTTGTTGTTCAGCTTCCCGTCCTTTTTGGTATGCTCCACAAACGCCTTTGAGAAGGCCAGTCCCACTGCAGCGGACACCTTTTCCGCCGTCTTTCGGCTGACACGCTTGCCTGCGTAGACCATCCGCATTGTGTCCTGACCGATCCCGGCCTGTTTCGCCAGTTCACCCCGGGTTCCACGTGGGAGCAGCTTCAGAAGGGCTTTCGTGGCAGTGTAGGTGCTGTCCCGGCGAACACCCTTCTCTTCCAGATTGTTGTAGAACGCCATCACGTGCGCCGGTTTGATCTTGGACACCTTGAGATGCCCGAGTCCGGCACTAATCCGACCACGCATCCTTCTATAATCGTAGAGCGTCTTGGCCTTCAGCTGCTTGTTGGCGTATTCCTCAAACCAGCGGTCGATCAGGTCATCCAGCAGCATGTCTGAGTCCAGCACGAGGCCGTTCGTGACCTGCTGCGAATCCTCTCTGACCGGCTCTCCCTGTGCGAAGAACTGGGCCAGCCTGTCCATGTTGATCAACCACTTTCGGCTTGAGATGGCCGTGTAGCAGATCTTGCCCGTTCGACAGAGCTTGCGGACATATTCGGGTGTCACGTTGAACCGTGCGGCGGCGTTTTTCACGCTGGCCATAGTGGGATAAGGGTTCAGAACAGTTTAGAGTCCCCTCAGCCCGCCAGATGCCCCCACGTCATTCATTTTTAATTAAATCCTCCGGCAGGTGCTCCGGTATGCGCACAAAGCCCCTTTGAAGCTGTCGCATTTCTGTCGCACTTTTCAAGCCCCGCCGGGCGGATATAACAAAAAGAAACCCACGATTCAAGCCGCATTTGAAACGGTGAATCGCGGTTTTTCTTTTGGTGCGCTCGAGGGAACTCGAATCCCTAGCCCTCTGATTAAAAGTCGCAAAATACCGGCTGAGCTACGAGTTCTCTTATTTTAGAACGATAATACGTTTTATAATTTTTAGAGCATCTGATTTTTTAGCGCCTTGTACCTGTGATTTAATATGTACAGTATAACGTTACATCGTCAAGAAGTCAAGTTTTTAAATTTAACAGAAAGGCTATAGTTATGCTCAGCATCTACAAATGGTCAGCAGATAATCTTTGCACATTTTCGATTTAACAGAATAATACTTTACTTCTTATAAATCCTATTAGGGACAACTTTTTACAATTTAACCACGCATAAGTTTTTATCTTGGCATGATTTTCTTTTAGTATAGTTCAGTAACAAAGCCAGATGCCCGCCAGGCTGCCTATAATATGTCTATCCCCGCCTTTTTCGATTAACTTGGGAAAATTGATTCTGAAATAAAAAAGCCACCAGGGACGATTTCTCGCGACCTAGTAGCCTTTTTCAGTTGACTTTGCATAATTTTCTTTTATATTTATGCCAAGTCTGCATACCTCCTGCGCCTTTCAGCGTCCATCTGGGCGTGTTCTTCTACGCTCAATGGGATATACAGGTCTTGACAAGTATTTTCTTTTTTAGATTTTCTATGGTGTACTGCCAAATCTTGGAAAATTTCAGGAGTAATCCACATTTTCCCTTCAACTGGACGGTTAAAATAGAACGCTTCAAGGCGATACACCTTGATATGTACTTGTTTTCCGTCTGATTGTGGCAATATTTCCATGTACCCCGCAGGGTTCTTGTACTGATGCAAAATCCTGGCTTCATATCCAGTATAGGATTTCAGCCTGCAATAATTTGAAACTAAAAGTGTCTCTCGGCAGCTCCGCAGACCTTTCAAGAATACTTCCTCGACAAAATACCACTCTTCATTAGGAAGGTCTGGAATCGAGTCTCGGCAATACTCGCTGTTGTATACAGCTCTTACAATGTTTTTAATCGTTGGTCTGATTGCATTTCCAGCTTTATCTATGAGCCTAACTTTACCGTCAGAGTATGGAACAACTTCTTTTTGCTTTAAATTATCCCAAATCCTGTAGTGCGCCTGGCTGTTGTAGATTATCTGATAAATAATATATCTGCCAAATTGAACATCAAAATAATAGGATAGGTCTACATCAAGGCCATCCTTGGAAAAATCCATATTCTTTATAATCATAAAGTATAAACCTCTTGTAAATTTCAAAAATCTTCATATTAAACCCCTTTCAATCCCTAATGGTATAAACCATCTATATTTATTTGACATATCGTCATTTTCCAGCCTTGCGGCTGGGGCTATGCTTTATCTAGTATATACATATATCCTCCAATTTATAAAATTAAGTTTTCATTCGTAAAATATATAATAAATCAAGTAATATATAGATATACTTGATATTATTATCAAATTTAACAGAGGATATTATTCATAATGTCATTAAATATATTTCTCCATGAAGAAAAATTATAATAACATTTGCTTAATCCTGTTATTCTGTTAATTAAAACTAATCCAATATTATCATAATCAACTTTGATATAATAACAATTCTTGTTAAATTTAATAAATAACTTAGAATTATTATTGTTAAATTTAAAAGAAAATGGATATTCTGACAATATATTTAATACATAAGATTTAACAGAATCTAAAGAAAAATCATTATAACTAATCCATCGTTTAGACTCGTTACTACACGGATTTTTCTTAATATTGACCACTCCTTAAATCGTGTCGATTTAAAATATTAACAATATGTTAATATAAGTATTGTTTTTAATACTAGTAAGAATTATTTTCCGTATTTTCAATTCTGATTATAAGTTTATAATATCATATCCTCTTAACGATGAATGCCAAAAATGCTAGGAATCAAGCCACTTTTTGGGATGGTTTACCGCAAACTTTGCGGCGGATTATCCATTAAGCCAGTCGGTGAGGAGCTGGCGCATCCTGGGTGCAGGAATGTAGATTGTGACCTTCTTGCCGTTACGAACAGCAGAGCGCCAAATCCATTGCAGGAGGGCAGACAGAGCATAATCATCCTCATTAAATTGAAAATTATCACTTTCCAGATAGTTCTTGAAAAGTGGATTAGGGAATACGTTAAGCAGATACACAAGAACAGTACGGTCAGAGTATTGGTTTGTGGCTTTGGTGTTCCATGCCAGCCAGTTGCTTTTACGGCTTTGATAGGTCAGCTTATCGGAGGTAAGAGCGCCCGCATAGTCTTTATACGATGTCCATAACACATCCTCTTTGTGCGCTTTGCATTTATTTCTGACAAAATTATAGGCATTATTTCTAAGCTGGTTGACTCTGCCGCTATTGCTTCTATTGCCAAACCAGTTTTGTGACATTAGGAATCTTTCCTCTTTTTTTGTTTTTCCATGCCAGTTGTCGTTAAATGGCCCTTCGTAGATTTCAATAAGTTCCCGGAATCTAGCCTTTTCCGCTGGTGTCACTTTTTGGTATCCATCTGCAAATGAACCATTCTCAATGTGGCAGAAATCAAACGATACATCATTCTTTAACAGATACCCTGCCATGATGCTGCTTGAAAACATGAAGGTCAGAACATGGACGGATTTAAACGCATTCAAAACATTTATAGGGAACAGCCACATCAACACATTGTCCTTGATAAGATAGTGCGGTTTGCGCTGGATGTCCTCTTTGTAGTGACCTGTCAGCTTGCTTTTTTTGTTATCTGGATTTGTCCAGCGCACTTCTTTGGTGTTTTGCTCTACCTGGACAAAATTATTTTTCATCAAAAAATCAAGGTCAGCGGATTCAACAGAAAGATTTTCGATACAAGATACTTCTTCATCAAGAAATAAGATGTACTTAAATTTTTTGATATACTCCGCATCGGAATCTTTCATTAAACTGAAAAGTTCGTGCGTAGTTGTGATATTTTTTCCTTCTGAAAGTAAGCGGAGGAGGTCGGCAGATTTTGTTTTATTCTCCTGCGGCTGCTGAAAATCAAGCTCTGGTGCGCTTGCCTGGATTCTGCTGCATTCATCAAGATATGGAGCAACATACATATATTTTTGCCCTGGCTGCTGCCGCATATAGGCAATACAGGCTTGTGTTTTGCCGGTTCCCATAACAGCGTCAACGATGTGGATAGCGTTGTTATCTATAACAATCACTCCTTATTCCGATTTTAATAAAGTCAATACATCTCAATTTCTTATTATAGATATTATAGCAAAACGATGTAAATTATACAATACGAATGTGTTTCTAAATTGTTAACTTTCATATTATTATAATTATGATTATATAAACAATTATTATAATAGATGTTCTTGATATATCGTTACTGAAAAAGTCCCTGATGTGTAGATGGAGCAGCTAGGGGCTGGTTTCGGAAAAATGACCTTGAAGATTTGTAAATTCAGAATTTTTCTTTTTATTAAATTGGAATACATCTCCTGCCCTGGTTTCGCTCAGAATTGAGCAAAAGGGTGTCCACAGTATGGACTCCTTTTTCCCAACAAGCTGCGAAAACCACATTGCAGGGTCTTTGGCACTCCCCAACAAGGACAGTCTGATTCTCTGTTAAATTTAACAAAAAGAAAAACCCTCCCGAATGGGAAGGGCTGCTGTCAATCTGGTTTACTTCTTCTGTTCTGCCTGGACTAATGCAATGTACTTTTTAAGAGTATTCCGGCTGATTTTGTGTTTCTCCATCAAAGTGACTTGCTTAATGCTGCGGTCGTTCAGATAGTTCAGAATATCGCTGTGCAGTTCATTGGTCATCTTGTCGAGTTGGCCGGGCTTGCGTCCCTGCTTCTTGCCGCTGTTCTTGATACCGTCTGTGATACGCTTAATCAGAATCTTGCGCTCCTGCTCTGCTCTATCCAGTTCCACGATAAGCAGTAGTTTGACAGTGTTTTCAAGACTGGTCTTTGCTACAAGGTTCTGCTTCTCTGCCACATTGAGCAGTTGCTTGATATAGGGGGTGCTGACGGTCGGATTATCAATAAAGATAAGCTCAATGCCATTATTCATAAGCATCAAATACTTGGCAAGGCCGTTTTCTGCTTCTCTGGTGAATCGGCTAATATCTTTGAAAACGATAGTATCACCGGCGTGTAATGCCTTTTCAAGCCTTTTCCAATCGGGACGGTCAAAGTTCTTGCCAGACGCATCATCTTGATATGCTCTAACGTAATCAATGCTGTTGTCCTGGGCATACTTTTCCAGTGCTGCGGCCTGGCGGTTAAACTTCTGCATTCCACGCTCTTCCTTGGTGCTGATACGCATATAGCTGAAATAGTTTCCCATGATGCAACGACCTCCAAAAGGTAAATTAAACATATGTTATTTTACGCTTTTAGTATACTATCATTTTAACCTGATGTCAATAATAAATTGCCAGATTTGCAGAAAACCTATCTACAAAAAATATTTTGATTATCCGTCTACTAAAAGGCATAGAAAAACAAAAAAGCCGCTGCACATAGCAACGGCTGATAATTGGACTATCGCACCGCCTCACTTCTATGCTAGGCGGTCTTTCTTGAATTTATAGACCCAGGAGCTGTTTTTTCTTTGCATCAAAATCTTCCTGCGTGATAACACCGGCATCAAGAAGTTCCTTGAGCTTTTTTAATTCCTCTATAGGAATGATTTGCTGTGCGGTTTGAGTGCGAGGCTTTACAACCTCAACACGAGTATACTCATTTTCGGGCTGAGGAACAGAAAAGGGCACCAACTGCGCCTGAAGTTCCGTTGCGATTTTTTGAATAAGTTCATGGTCTACATAAGAAAATCCGAAATTGTACCAGCCATGACCTTCAACAAGAAAAGAAATCCCACAGGTTCCATTCCACATGGAGGCTTTCTGTAAATTTATTCCTCTAACAGAGGACATTGGAAAAACGATTTCTTCTTTGTGCTTTTTAAAACAGCCATTGTAATAGCAGACTACCTTATCATCGTAAACATAAAGCTCAATCATTAGTTCCACAACTTGATATTTAAGTTCTGACATGTAAAAATCCTCCAGTTTACGTATTTTTATTTTGCGTCCTCCATCTCTTTGTAGACGTCTGGATACTGCTTTTTCACG
>OIKZ01000276.1_pt1 | contig 13329 bp, 9 predicted proteins | sample 1584261 | NCBI WGS metagenome assembly OIKZ01 (sample SAMN02674606, study PRJEB24791) | human gut metagenome, SKBSTL068 | isolation source: stool | host: Homo sapiens | place: USA | reverse complement strand
TGGTGTCCGATTCCAGCGGCATCATTGCCGGAAACACCCGTGTCAACGACATTGGGCTTTCCATGCTGCAATCCAGCCTGATGCAGATGGATGTCGGCCCCCTGTTCGGCTTGTTCCTGCAAAGTTTCTTCATCGGCATCACCATGCGGATATTGAGCATCGTGATTTTCGTCATCGTCTACGGGCGCATGATTGAAATTTACTGCATGGTGAGCCTTGCGCCCATCCCCATGGCGACCTTCGGCAACCACGAGCAGAGCCACATGGGGCAGAACTACCTGAAATGCCTGTTTGCACTGGGCTTTCAGGGCTTTCTCATCCTTATCTGCGTGGCGATTTACGCTGTGCTGATACAATCGGTAGCAATCTCCGGGGATGCCATCAACTCCATTTGGAGCATTGTGGGCTACACCGTTCTGCTCTGTTTCAGCCTGTTCAAGACCAGCTCCGTGACGAAATCCGTCCTCGGAGCGCACTAAAGGAGGTGTTCGATTGGCTGCGTATATTTCCGTTCCCCGTGATTTGACCAAGGTCAAATCCAAAGTGGCGTTCAACTTGACGAAACGGCAACTGCTTTGTTTCGGTACAGCGGCTCTCATTGGAGTGCCGCTGTTTTTTGTTCTCCGGGATTCCGGCGGCAACACTGCCGCCACCCTCGGCATGATGGCCGTTATGCTGCCGGCGTTTTTCCTTGGGATGTACGAGAAAAACGGTCAACCTATGGAAAAGCTGCTGTCGCACTATGTTCAGGCGCGATTCTTGCGCCCGAAGATTCGACCTTATAAGACCAACAACTACTATGCACTGCTTATGAAGGGAGGCGTGACCCATGATCCCGTTTTGGAAAAAGACCGGTAAGCACAGCAAGTCCCAGTCTGCGCAGAAGCGCAGGCAGAAAGCAAAGCCTGCTATTCCCCGGACTGCCCAGCAATCTATCCCCATGCAGCGGATGTTTGAGGATGGCACCTGCCGGGTGAAGCCCAACTACTACACCCGCACCATCCAGTATCAGGACATCAATTACCAGCTCGCCCAGCAGGAGGACAGGACCGCCATTTTCGAGGAATGGTGCAGTTTCCTGAACTTCTTTGATAGCTCCATCAAATTTGAGCTGTCCTTTGTGAACATGGCGACCGACAGCACCGAGTTTGAAAAGAGCATCCGTATCCCGTACCAGAAGGACGGTTTCGATGATGTTCGTGCGGAGTATTCCCAGATGCTGCGCCAGCAGCTTGCCAAGGGCAATAATGGTCTGACTAAGACCAAATTCATCACCTTTGGTGTGGAGGGCGAGAGCATGGCGCAGGTCAAGCCCCGTCTGGACCACATCCAGAACGATCTGCTGAACAACTTCCACCGGCTGGGGGTGCAGGCAAAGCCCCTGAACGGTGCCCAGCGGCTGAAACTCATGCACGATATGTTCAACATGGACGGTGCCAGCAAGTTTCATTTCGACTGGAAAGACCTCGTAAAAAGTGGGCTTTCGACGAAGGATGCCATTGCCCCCACCGCCTTTGCCTTCAAGAACAGCCGCACCTTCCAGATGGGCGGTATCTTTTGCGCCGCCAGCTTTCTGAGCATCACGGCATCCGACATCAGCGACCAGCTTCTGAAGGACTTTCTGGATATGGATTCCTCGCAGATCGTTACCATGCACATTCAGTCCGTTGACCAGAACAAGGCTATCAAAACCATCAAGCACACCATCACCGAACTCGATAGATCAAAGATTGAGGAGCAGAAAAAGGCAATCCGCGCCGGGTATGATATCGACATCATTCCGTCGGATTTGGCGACCTACGGCAGAGATGCCAAGGCTCTTTTGAAGGAATTGCAGAGCCAGAACGAGCGGATGTTCCTTGTTACCTTTCTGGTGCTGAACACGGGCAGGACTGAGCAGGAACTGGAAAACAACGTCTTTCAGGCCAGCTCCATTGCCCAGAAGCACAACTGTAATCTGTGCAGACTGGACTATCAGCAGGAGCAAGGGCTGATGAGCAGCCTGCCGCTGGCAGACTGTCAGATTGAGATTCAGCGGGGACTGACCACCAGCAGCACCGCCATCTTCATCCCGTTCACCACACAGGAACTGTACCAGTCTGGCAAAGAAAGCCTGTATTACGGCCTGAACGCCCTGTCCAACAACCTTATCATGGTGGACCGGAAGAAGCTGAAGAATCCCAACGGCCTGATCCTCGGCACTCCCGGTTCTGGCAAAAGTTTCTCGGCAAAGCGTGAAATCACCAATGCGTTTCTGGTGACGGACGATGATATTATTGTGAACGATCCTGAGGGAGAGTATTCTCCGCTGGTAAATCGACTGAAAGGTCAGGTCATCAAAATCAGCCCCAACAGTACCCAGTTCATCAACCCTATGGACATCAATGCCAACTACTCCGAGGAAGATAACCCGCTTTCCCTGAAAGCTGACTTTATCCTTTCGCTGTGCGAACTGGTGGTGGGCGGCAAGGAAGGGCTGCTGCCGGTGGAGAAAACCGTCATCGACCGCTGTGTGCATCTGATCTACCGCAAATATTTTGCGGACCCCTGCCCGGAGAATATGCCCATCCTTGAGGATTTGTACAACGCCCTACTCCAACAGGACGAGAAAGAAGCCCACCATGTTGCCACCGCACTGGAGATCTACGTCAAGGGCAGTCTGAACCTGTTCAACCACCGCACGAATGTGAACGTCAATAACCGCATCGTCTGCTACGACATCAAGGAACTGGGCAAACAGATGAAGAAACTCGGTATGCTCATCGTGCAGGATCAGGTGTGGGGGCGTGTCACGGCAAACCGCAGCAGCGGCAAGTCCACACGGTATTATATGGACGAGATGCACCTGCTTCTGAAAGAGGAGCAGACTGCGGCGTATTCCGTCGAGATCTGGAAGCGATTCCGTAAGTGGGGTGGTATCCCGACCGGATTAACGCAGAACGTCAAAGACCTTCTTTCTTCTCGTGAGGTCGAGAATATTTTTGAGAATTCGGACATGATCATCATGCTGAATCAGGCGGCGGGAGACCGGCAGATCCTCGCAAAGCAACTCAATATTTCGCCCCATCAGCTTTCCTACGTCACCCATTCCGGCGAGGGCGAAGGGCTGCTGTTTTTCGGCAATGTCATTCTGCCGTTTGTGGATCGATTCCCCACTGATTTGGAACTCTACCGCATCATGACCACCAAGTTGGGTGAAGTCTCGGAGGGCGCACAGAAATGAGTGAGCCGAAACTGAACATCAAAGAAGAGTCGTCCGCAAAAAAGACCCGTTCTCCCCCTAAAAAAGCCAAGGTGGAGCAGTCGGTACCCAGAAAGAAAAAGCTGAAAACCGATGCGGATAAAGCTGCGGAAAAGGCACAGCATCTGCGGTTTGGCAAGGCGGAACTGACCCCGGACGAACTGAGCCGGTTGAGTAAGGCACAGAAGCGGGAGATGTACGCTGCCCATGCCGCCCGGTCTGCGGTGCATCACGAAGTTGACCAGTACGAGGATGAAAATGTCGGTGTGCAGGCGTTGAGCGAGGGCGAAAAAGCGGCAGGAAATGTCCGTGATATTTCCAAAAGCCGTTATGCCCGGAAGCTCAAGAAGAAAGCCAAGATGCAGGGCAAGAAAGGCACCAAAACCGCAAAATCTTCTGCACGAGAGCCGACTGCGCCACAAGATGCAGGCGCATCCTGCACCGGCGAGGGCGGCTCCAACTGGCTTTCACGCTGGAAACAGCGGCAAGAAATCCACAAAAGCTATTACGCCGCCGTCCGTTCAGGCACAGCGGCGCAGACCGCAGGTGGCAAGGCGGCATCCAATGGCACATCTGCTGCCCGGTCGGGCGTGGAACAGGCGGTGCAGAAAGGCAAAACCGCTGTCAGCACCGCTGTAAAGGGGCTGATGAATGCCGCCAAGGGCAACGCACACGTTCTGGTGATCGTGGGCGTTTTTCTTTTGCTCATTCTCATGGTCATGTCCGGCTTCTCGTCCTGCGGTATCCTTTTTTCCGGCGGCACACAGGTGTCCGGGCAGACCATGTACTCCGCCGAGGACAGGGACATCCGGGGTGCAGAGCAGGATTATAAAAAGTTGGAAAAAGAACTGGACAAGAAAATCAAGCGCACCCCCACCGACCATCCCGGCTACAACGAGTACCAGTACCACCTCGACCCCATCGAGCATGACCCATGGCAGTTGACCTCTTTTCTCACGACTCTGTATGACGATTATACCCGTTCGGAGGTGCAGGGCAAGTTGAAGGAGACCTTCAAAAAGCAGTACAAGCTGACCACATGGGTAGAGGTGCAGATACGGTACAAGACCGTTTGGGTCATCAGTCCGGCAGGAATCCCGGTTCCCACGCAGGTGCCCTACGAGTACAAAATCTTCCACACCAAATTGGTGAACAAAGGGCTGGAAGTAGTTATCCGGGAGGAACTGGACAACGACCAGTGGAAACGGTACGAGATCTTTCAGGACACCTTGGGTGGCAGACCTTACCTCTTTAATGGAGGGTTGCCGCCCGGTGGCTCCGATGGTTCCGGCTCGCCGGGTATTGATTATCAGGTTCCGGCAGAAGCCTTGACTGACGAAGAATTTTCCAAAATCTACGCCGAAGCAAAGAAATACGTCGGTACGCCCTACGTCTGGGGCGGTTCTACCCCGGACACCGGGTTTGATTGCTCCGGCTACGTTTGCTGGGTCTACAACCAGAACGGCTACAATGTGGGGCGCACCACTGCCAACGGTCTGTGGAGCAAGAGCCAGCACATTTCCGAAGCCGAAGCAAAGCCCGGAGATCTGGTCTTTTTCAAAGGAACCTACGACACCCCCGGCATGAGCCATACCGGGATCTATCTGGGCAATGGCATGATGGTCAGTGCCGGAGACCCCATCAAGTACGCAAACATTCACTCGTCCTACTGGGAGAAGCATCTCGCCGGGTTCGGACGGCTTTCAAAATGATTGGAGGAGTTACTATGAGCGAAAAATCGGATAAGTTGCGGGCGATGCTGGCAAAAGAGAAGGAACGCCGCATCAAACTGAACAACCGCATCGAGATTCTGGAGCGGCGCATTCAGGAGGAAGATTCTGCTGAGGTCAACGAGATGGTTCGGACTGCAAAGGTCACGCCGGAACAGCTCGCCGCCCTGCTGCGGCAGTCAGCCACCACCACCCCGAACCCGGCTGCGCTGTCCGCCGTGGGTGCCACTTTCGAGAAGGAGGATGCAGATGAAGATTAAGAAACTGGGCGCACTGCTGGTATCGGCGGTGCTGTGCGCTGGCATGGCAGCTCCCGCCTTTGCCTTTGAGGGCGAAGCTGCCCCGGTGGAGCAGCCGGTTCTGCCGGAAGTCGTGGAGGAAGATGTTGTCACCGTCACGGACGAAACCTCTGGTGCCCTGACCCCGGAGGGCAACCTGACGCTGGTGGACGACTATCACACCTCTTACTCGGACGGCTCTGGACAGCAGTTCATTACGCTGGTGTCGAAGTCGGGTGCCACCTTCTATCTGGTCATTGACCGCAACGCCAAAGGGCAGCAGACCGTTCACTTTATGAACCTTGTGGACGAAGCTGATCTTCTGACTTTGATGGAGGAAGAAGATGCGGACGCTTATACCGCCGAAAAGGAAGCGGCGGCGCAGGCGGAACAGGACAGACTGAAAGCCGAGGAAGAAGCCAAGAAAGCCGCAGAAGAAGCGGCGGCATCCGGCGAAGAACAGCCCAAGGAAAACAAGGTCACAAAGATCGCATCCGGCTTTTTGGGTGTGGTGGTGCTGATTGCACTGGCAGCAGGCGGCGGCTTCTACGCTTTCGCAAAGCAGAAGCAGAAAAAGCAGGCCGAAAAAGAAGCCCTTGACCCTGATGCAAACTACACCGAGGACAAGGGCGACTTCGAGATTCCCACCGAGGACGAGCCGGAGGAACCCGGTGAGGAAGATACCGAACCCATCTGATTTTAAGGCGGCATTTTGCCGCCGTACATATTGCAATCAGAAACAGATTGGAGGGATTTTTATCGCAAAATTAGTCGTGGCAGAAAAGCCCTCGGTGGCCATGTCCTATGCAAAAGTTCTCGGTGCGACCAACCGGCAGGACGGCTACCTTGAGGGCAACGGCTATCTCGTCAGCTGGTGCGTTGGTCATCTGGTGGAGCTGGCTCCGCCCAATGTCTACGATGCCAAGTATGTCAAGTGGAGCATCGCAGACCTGCCCATCCTGCCGCAAAAGTGGCAGTATCTGGTGTCTGCCAGCACTAAAAAGCAGTTTGGCATCCTGCAGAAGCTCATGCACCGCCCGGATGTGGACAATGTGATTTGCGCTACGGACGCAGGGCGCGAGGGCGAACTCATCTTCCGGCTGGTGTACCAGCAAGCGAGTTGCAAAAAGCCGTTCTCTCGCCTATGGCTTTCCAGCATGGAGGAAAACGCCATCCGAGAAGGGTTTGCCCACCTGAAACCGTCAACTGAATACGATGCGCTGTACAATGCAGCACTCTGCCGGGAACGTGCCGACTGGATGGTCGGCATCAATGCGTCCCGGCTTTTTTCGTGCCTGTACGGTCAACCGCTGGCGGTGGGGCGTGTTATGACCCCGGTGCTTGCCATGACGGTGGTGCGGGAAGCCGCCATTGCCGCCTTTGTGCCGGAGAAATTCTACACGGTTGCCCTGACCCTTGCGGACGGCGGCACCGCATCCAGCAAGCGGTTTGCCCAGAAAGCGGATGCCGAACTGCTGCTTTCCAAATGCCGAAAGGAGGGGCGCGTCACGGTACAGAAGATGGAACGCAAGGAGAAATCCGAAAGCCCGCCGCAGCTCTATGACCTTACCGCATTGCAGCGGGATGCCAACCGTCTGCTGGGATTTACGGCACAGCAGACCTTGGATTATGCCCAAAGCCTTTACGAAAAGCGGCTTATCACCTACCCCCGCACGGACAGCCGGTTTTTGACGGAGGATATGGCGGCTTCCCTTCCGGGACTGGTGACGGACACGGGCAGGGCGTTTGCCGTGGAGGAGCCGATTCCCATCCATGTGCAGCAGGTCATCAATGGCGGCAAAGTCACCGACCACCATGCGCTGCTGCCTACGAAAAGCATGGCAAACGCAGATCTTGCCGCCCTCCCTGCCGGGGAGCGGAATGTCCTGCGGCTGATTGCCGCACGGCTGCTCTGCGCTGTGGGCGAACCGCACTGCTATGCAGAAACTACGCTCACCACCATCTGCGCCGGAGAGGAATTCTCCGCAAAAGGCAAGTTGGTGCTGTCCGATGGATGGAGAGCCATGGAGCGGAAAATGCTGGGCGAACTGTTGGGCAAGCAGAAAGAACCGGCTGTTCTGCCCGATGTGCAGGAGCAGAGCCAGTGCAGCGTTGCCGGTGTCGAACTGAAAGAGGGTCAAACGTCTCCGCCAAAGCATTTCACCGAGGACCTTCTACTTCATGCGATGGAAACCGCCAGTGCAGACAGTATGCCGGAGGGCGTAGAACGTCAGGGCATCGGTACCCCGGCAACGAGAGCCGCCACCATCGAAAAGCTGGTGCAGAAGGGCTTTCTGGAACGCAAGGGCACCAAGAAAACCAAGGTGCTGCTGCCCACGGATAAGGGAAAAGCCCTCATTACCGTAATGCCCGAAGAGATTCAGTCTGCGGATATGACGGCTGACTGGGAAGCGAAATTGCTGCAAATCGAGCGTGGCGAAATGGAGCCGGGTGAATTTATGACTGAGATCAATACGATGATTACCGAACTGGTAAAGAACACGGAAATGAAAAAAGGAGCGAATGCACTTATGAAAAGCAAGATTATTGGTGTCTGCCCGAACTGCGGCGCAAATGTCGTTGAGCGTGAAAAGGGCTGGTTTTGTGAATCCAATCCTTGCCGCTTTGTTCTGTGGAAAGACAACGCCTTCTTCAAGCGTCTGGGCAAGCGGATGGACGCTCATGTGGCCGACAAGCTGCTGCGAGATGGCCGCATCCGGCTGAAGGACTGCAAGAGTACCAAGGGCAAGGTGTACAACGCCACCGTCCTGCTGTCCACCGAAGCCGATGGCCGCAGCAAGTTCTCTCTGGAATTTGAGGATGGTCGCTGATGGAACAGAAGAAAGAAGCAGTATATCTTATCAACGATGAACGCTATCTGCACCTCCTGGAAAATGGCGCGGGCGTCGGCTTTGCCACTTATAATAAGGTAACAGGCGAACAGCTGGAAAGCGGGCAGATCTCCGAAAAGAATCTACCGCCGGATGGCAAAAACGCCATTGCTGCTGCCCGGAACTGGTATCTGTTTGAACTTTCGGATGATGAGCGCAAGGTCATCCAGCTCGAAAGCGTAAAAATCCTCGAAAGTGTTCCCGCATCCGGCATCCACAAACGGCGTATCTGGGAGCCTGAAACGATGCCAAAGGATATTCGACTCATCAACAGCCACTATGACGATCTCTATCGCATTCCCGATGGCGGTGTGATTCAAATTGACTACCCGGATGGTCGCAGTTTTACGGCAAAGCTGGAACATTTGGATGATTACCACTTTGATATGGGCGGTCTGGGCAATGTGTTCCACATCTGCCAGTTTGCCGATATTATGGGTAGGAACCACGCAGACTTCTACCCGGAAATCCAGACGCAAGATGAGCAGGGTGCATGGGAATTGGGTGGTAAAGGCTATATTGCTATCCAGTCCACCGATGAAGGTTGGGATTACACTATCTATCACAGCGACTTTTCCGTGATGGATGGTGGTCAGGTCGATGCGCCGGAATTGACCATTCAGGAAGTCCGTGAGCAAATTCTGGAAACACATCACATGGAAAAAGGTCGGCGGTTGTTGCAGGACTATGATTTTGTGATGGACAGAGCCGCAGAAGCAGAAGAACTGGGCGCAAACCACCGCCCTTCCACATTGGAAAAGCTGACTTCACTGGCTGGCGCAAAAGAAAAATGCGATGCCCCGGAGTGCAGCCCTGTTGGGTGCCGGAAAGTGAGGGATGCTCATGAACTTTAATGGCGAAGAATTGACGCTGATGATGCTCTACAATTCCGGCTCCCGGCTGGGCTTGATGCAGGAGCTGCGGTTGATGCAGTGCTATCTTCTGCCGGACGAAACTGCTCTGCGCGAACTGTCGGAGGGTGTTATCAAAAAGTTGAAACTTATGACCGATGCCGAGTTTGCCGAGCTGGAATTTCCACTTAACTAAATTATGCCGCCGCTTGGCGGCGTACATAATAGGGGGTTACGCCAAAAGTAATTATATGGTATAATTATTCTATCGACTTTACGGCTTAAGGAGATTTTTTATGGGAGAAATCGATTTCACTTATAGGTTGCCCCAAAACTTTTCAAGGCGAGTAGTTCAATATTTGGAACAACTCGAATCGCCCAATGTTGCAAGGGCATTTCAAAACTGTACATACGATTATGAAGATTTGGGGCTTGCCTATTATGCTGGCATGAAAGGCGATAACTGGGATAAAAAAGCGTTGGACTTTACAGTTGAGGGTTCTCCCCGCGACATTGCTTTGCTAAAATCGAAAGGGCATATACTGAAAGAATCTATCAGCAAATCACTTAAGTCGTCTGAATCTGGTTTTTTACTCAAAGAGATTTATTACTTTGAATCTGAAAGCGTAGAGCCCATTCCCTTGTCAAATGCTGCTAGATTAAATGCAGATATAGCCTCATCGCAGGTTGTCCTTCGAGATCTACTTCAAATAGGGCAACGCTTTTGTTTGAATTGCTCATTTAATGGTGCCAGCTCGGAAAACAGTATGAATGACTATTTTCGAGATTTGCTTTTTATGAAAGGATACACAGAGATAAAAGACCAAACCAGACATGGCTTATCCGTAAATAAAAAGGATTCCGCAGAAGTAGATATCTTGTTAACAAAAGACGGTAAAGAGATTGCCATTTATGAAGGCTTAAAATTATCTAGCGTTAGTACCACATACATTGATACTCATATAAGCAAAGCAGTTGTAAACTATAATGCTCTTGGAACCTCAACATTTATTGTTGCTTATGTAGATGTGTCAGATTTTGACTCTTTCTGGAATAGATATGTTTCTTATTTGCAGAGTTATAGCTTTCCCTTGTTAGTAAAATCGCCCATTGAAGTATATCCCTATCCAGACGCAGCGGCACGTGTGGCAAGTACCATATTATCAAGAGATGATTACGATTTTCCTGTCTATTTTGTTGCTTTCAAGATTCCAAGATAATTTTCTATATTAACTAAGAGCGGGCAACCATAAAACGGTTGCCCGCTCTTTTTATATCCTGAAATCGAAAGGAGGAACGCAATGCCAAATAAAACGCAAGAATACCTCAACCTTGCCCAGCAAACAGCAAAGGAACTGACCCGGTATTGGGAAAACTGGACGGACTACCTGACCACTGCATCCCGGCTGTACAAGTACAGTTTTGCAGACCAGTTGATGATCTACGCCCAGCGGCCTGATGCCACCGCCTGCGCCAGCTTCGACATTTGGAATAACCGCATGAACCGCTATGTGCGCAGAGGTTCTAAAGGAATCGCCCTGTTAGACCAGTCCAGCAGCGTACCGTGCCTGCACTATGTTTTCGATGTGAGCGACACCGGGGTGCGCCGCAATTCTCGCGACCCGGAGGTATGGCAGCTCGGCCCCGATCTGGTGCAGCCTGTGTCGGAAATGATTGCCAGAGAGTACGGCGTTTACCATGAAAGGCTCAGCCAGCAGATTTCCGATTTGACGGGCAAGCTGGTGGATTCCTATTGGGACAACAATAGCAATGACATTCTCGACATCGTTGACGGTTCGTTCCTGATGGATTATGATGAAGCCGGACAGGAGTTCCAGTTCAAAAGTGCCGCTGCCATCAGTATCCTGTATACGGTTCTGGAACGCTGCGGTCTGGAGCCGGACGGTCATTTTGACCGGGATGATTTTCAGGCCATCTTCTCTTTTTCCACGCCTGCCGCCGTGTATGCGCTGGGCACCGCAGTCAGCGAATGCAGCCGGGATGTGCTGCGCAACATTGAACGAACCGTAAAGACTACTATCCGCCGCCGCAATGTAGAAAGGAGCCAGTATGAATATGAACAGCAGGAACGTGACCTACTCGACCATCGGGGATTATCAGCTCCCGAACCTGACCCTGCCCCGGCAGGAGAAAACACTGGGCAAGTACGGGCGACTGCGCCGGACTTACCTGATGAAGCATCGCCCGGTGCTGTACAACTCGATGCTTCTGTCGGGAACTCTGCATCCGCACCTGTTGGAAGTGGAGCAGAGCGCGGAGAGCCGGATACAGCAGACCATGCAGAAGCTGCTGGAGCAGAATCCGGCTCCGAACAAAGAGCAGCATCAGATGGAGTGGGTGCAGCACATGAACAGCCTGAACGCACAGGCCGAGGAACTGGTGATGAACGAGCTGATTTACAGCTAAGTTTCTTCGATGCACGCATTCCCACCGAAGCTGAACAAATTGAATCCATCGACCAAGCGGAGAGCGAAAAATCGCCCTCCGCTTTCTCTTTGTCACAGGCTGAGATCGAAAACGCGCTGCGGAGAGGTTCTAACTTTGAAAACAGCAAACTTCGCATCTGGAAAATTTATCAGCTCCAGCCTGACCGAAAACTCCGGGCAAAAGCTCTTGCCAACGAATATGCACCGTATGGCCCCGGCGGTTCTTCACACACTTATCTGGACGGAAGCAGTGGTTGGCTTGACCATGACAGCAAGGGTCTGACGTTTGAGCATTATCCCGACCATCAGAAAGTGCTTCTCCGCTGGGATCGGGTCGAAAAATATATTGATCTGATGATTCAGTCTAACCGCTACCTGTCGGACAAAGAAAGAAGAGCCATCGACTTTCCCCTTGAACTGAACGCCGCCAGTGCAGCCGAATACACTGCATTAAAGGCGCAGCACCCGGATACTCTGGTTGGATTTGAAGCTGGCGGCAATTTTATGTTCTATGGAGAAGATGCTGCCAAGGTCGCAAAAGTTCTCAACAGTGCTTTGTTTACGAGAGAAACAGCACTGGGCGAAGTTCAGGTCACAGGCTTTCCACCTAGCTTATGGGCAAGAAAGTCAAAAGAATTGTGGTCTGCGGGCAACGATGTTTACCTTGCCGGATTGAACGAAGATGGGACTCATCACCAGACTAAACATCTGCACAAAGAGGACTATCTGCCCATTGGCTCCATCATCAATATGGATGGCCGGAAATTTCGGATTGACGGAGTGGATTTTGATAAGGGCAAGGTTTCCTTGCAGGATATGGCACTGGCCGATATGCGGGTGCCGATTTTTCGGGAAGAACCGCTGTCTGTTGTCCGGGAATTGTACGAACAGCAAGACGAAGCTCTTGACACCGCTCCCGAAAAAGCAGTCGATTATAAGGTCGGGGATGATGTCGTTGTTGAACTGCCTACCCGAACCATCGAGGGAAAGGTCGGCTATGTTGGTGAAACCGATGTGCGCATCGACACCAGTGCGCAGGGCTATTCGTGGAGCAACGAGGTGTTGAACAAACAGCAGTTCGAGGACAGTCTGCGACGGAATGAGCCTACGTCTGATGAATCACTGGACAAGCTGCCTATTTCTGTAGAGGTCAACGGCGAATGGCAGACATTCCCGGATGCAGCCGCCGCAGACGAAGCCCTGAATGCCGAACCTGTGCCGGAAGCTGCTGGAAATTTCCGCATTACGGACGATCATCTGGGCGAGGGCGGCGCAAAGCAGAAGTATGCCCGGAACATCGAAGCCATCCGCACCCTGTTCCAGTTGGAACAGGAGCATCGGGGTGCCACCGCCGAGGAACAGCAGATTCTTTCGCAGTATGTCGGCTGGGGCGGTCTGGCAGACGCTTTTGACCCCAACAAGGAAAATTGGTCTGCCGAGTACACCCAGCTGAAAGAGCTGCTCTCTGAGGATGAATACGCCGCCGCTCGCGCTTCTACTCTGAACGCCCACTACACCAGCCCTACCGTGATCCGTGGTATCTACGATGCGGTGGAGCGTATGGGGTTCCAGTCTGGCAACATTCTGGAGCCGTCCATGGGCGTAGGCAATTTTTTTGGAATGCTACCCACCAGCATGGCAGACAGCCGCCTGTATGGTGTAGAACTGGACAGCATCACCGGGCGCATTGCGAAAAAACTGTATCCGCAGGCTGACATTACTGTGGCTGGCTTTGAGACCACCGACCGCCGTGATTTTTATGACCTCGCTGTCGGCAACGTGCCCTTTGGTCAATACAGAGTCAACGACAAGGCGTATAACAAGCTGGGATTTTCTATCCACAACTACTTTTTCGCCAAGGCCATCGACCAAGTGCGTCCGGGCGGCGTGG
>OIKZ01000265.1_pt1 | contig 13954 bp, 10 predicted proteins | sample 1584261 | NCBI WGS metagenome assembly OIKZ01 (sample SAMN02674606, study PRJEB24791) | human gut metagenome, SKBSTL068 | isolation source: stool | host: Homo sapiens | place: USA | reverse complement strand
AGATCGCCCATGTGGATCTGATCGAGCAGGAGCTGCTGGACAAGCCCCGCGACACCGTTATCATCCATATGTATCTGGAGCCGGGCGCTTCCCCCGTGGAGACGCTGGCCCTCATTGCCGCCCGCATGGAAGCTGCAAACATCGCCTACACCGTGGAGACCGAGGGCGTGGAGCAGGAGGACTGGCAGAACGGCTGGCGCAAGTATTACCACCCCCTGGAGATCGGCAAACGGCTGGCCGTGGTGCCCTCGTGGCAGCAGTACGACACTGACCGGGTGAAGCTGATCCTTGACCCGGGCCTTGCCTTCGGCACCGGCGGCCACGAGACCACCAGCCTGTGCATGGAAGCGCTGGACGAGCGGGTGACCGGCGGTGAGCGGGTGCTGGACATCGGCACCGGCAGCGGCATCCTTGCCATTGCGGCGCTGAAGCTGGGCGCTGCTGTGGCCGAGGGCGTGGACATCGACCCTGTGGCCGTGCGCACCGCAGGCGAGAACGCCGCGTTGAACGGCGTGCAGGACAAGCTGACCGTGCTGGTGGGCGACCTTTCCGATAAGGCCAGCGGCAAATACGATATCATCACCGCCAACATCGTGGCCAACGCCATTCTCAGTCTGGCACCGGCTGTGCCGGGCCTGATGGCGGAGGGTGCCACCTTTATTGCCAGCGGCATCATCGACAGCCGCAAGGACGAAGTGATCGCCGGGCTGGAAAAAGCCGGCCTTGCCGTTGTGGAAGTGAAGGAGAAGCGCGGCTGGGAGTGCATCGTCTGCAAGAAAGCGTAAGGAGATTTTATGCCGCACCGTTATTTTACCACCGAGATCTCTGACGGCACCGCCACCCTGCGCGGGGCCGATGCCCACCATCTTGCCCGCGTGATGCGCGCAAGGCTGGGCGATACTGTCATTCTATGCGACGGCAATGCCGTGGAATACACCGCCACCATCACCGGCTTTGGCGATGAGTGTGTGGAGTTCCGGGTGGAGCCGGGCTATCCCAGCGCCGCCGAACCCAGCGTGGAGGTCACTCTGCTGGCCGGCTACCCCAAGCAGGACAAGCTGGAGCAGATCATCAAGCACGGGGTGGAGCTGGGCGCAGCCCACATCGTGCCCTTCTTCAGCCGGTATTGCGTGGCGGCCCCCAAAAAAGAGGAGCAGAAGAACGAGCGCTACAACCGTATTGCGGTGGAAGCCGCCAAGCAGTGCGGCCGGGGCATTCTGCCGGATGTGGCCCTGCCGCTGGCAAACTTTGGTGCCGTGTGCCGCACCTTTGCACAGTACGACCTTGTGCTGTTCTGCTACGAGTGCGGCGGTGCGCCCCTGCGCGACCTGCTGGCCGCAGCAAAGCCCGCCGATGGTGAAAAACTGAAAATCGCCATCGTGACCGGAGCCGAGGGCGGCTTTGCCGCCGAGGAAGCCGAGATGGCTGCAAAGGCCGGTGCCAGAACGGTGGGCCTTGGCCCCCGCATCCTGCGGTGCGAGACCGCCCCGCTGGCCGTGCTTGCTTCGGTAATGACCCTGACGGGGAATCTGGAATAATGCTTTGTGCTGCCCGGCAGCGCCTGCGGGCCTTCCGGACAGCAACAAGGGGCCGCTCCCGGAAAGGAGCGGCCCCTTGTTTTTTTATTGTTCCGCTGTGCAGACGCAGGGCAGATCAGTCAATGAGGCCCTTGTCCTTTGCATTCTGCCAGGTAAGGCAGACGCGCAGCTTGCTGACCGGGAAGCACGGATGGAACTTGTTGTTGTCCTCGTCGAACTTCATCAGCTCCTGCTCCACCATCCAGTGTGCAGCCTTCTGGGCATCGGTGTCATCGGCGTCAATGTCCGCATACAGGTTCTCATCGGTCATGTTCTGCGGCTCCGGCTTGTCTGCACGCTCCCAGACCAGCTCTGCCAGCTCGATGCGGTCAGACGGCAGGGGGATGCCCTGCATGTTCATCAGACGGTAGATGCCGGTGCCGGTCTCATAGGCACCCAGGATTACAGCGCCGCCGATGATGACACCGGGCAGGACGGGGTCCACGGGGCCCACCGGGTCCACCGGGTCTACCGGGTCCACAGGCGGCTCCACGGGGTCCACGGCTTCGTACACGGCTCTGACCGTCACGTTGCCTTTGGGCATTTCAAAGTTCGCCGTGGTATGGTCCTCCTCATTGGGGAAGCTCAGCAGGTCATTCATTTCATTCTGTACAACGCCGTTCAAGATCACGATCCCGGCCCAGCCTGCGAACTTCTGTCCATCGGGGGCTGGGTCTGCGGTCAGGGTGACCGGGGTGCCCACCGGCACCTGCGTGACCTTATCCAGCACGGTCGTGCCGTCCACAGTCGCTTTGGCATTCTCGGCATCCACCGTGTAGCCGGTGCGCGGGGTCAGGTAGCGGTAGTTGTTGACCGCATCGTAGGCCACAAAATAGGTCTTGCCCTCTGCATCCTTATCGTTGCTGACAAGGTTCAGCTTTTCCTGCCCGGTCGCATCCGCCGTGGTGATCTGGCGCGGGGTGGCAATGGGGCTGTCTGCCACCTTTACGGTCGCAGTGTCGGTAAAGGTATCTTCGATGGTAATGTATTGTCCTGCTTCCAGATAAACATCGTTCTCGTTATCCTTGAAAGCCGCATCTTTTAGGGTGACACTTGATGCATTCTCTTTATTCCAGATGCCATACTGTGCATTTTCAATCGTAGCACTATGGATGTCGGTAATAGCATTCGCCTCCGTTCGTACACCCGACCTTGGAAGGTCGGTTTGATTTCCGGCAACACGAATTTCTGTTTTACCCTTGGTTTCATCAATCGTCATTTTGCCACGATTACAAATCACCGTTCCCTTACCCTCAAAAGTACCACCATGAATGTTTGTAGTACTATTTGCTGTTGTATTTATGCACAAGGAGGTGCTTTGGGAAGTGTAGCGGCCTCCGTTGATATCGGCTGTACCAATGTTCGTTACAGGACAACCACTCTCATTGCTTACTTCTACGTCATCGTTCAATTCGATTCTTGAAGTACCAGTACGATTGTACACTGTCGGAGCCCCCGGGCTCTTGCTTTCGTATTTTCCACCGTAAACATATGCCGTTCCCCAGTTGTTAAGCGCATTATCAAATTCAGAGAACGATGTTACATCGTGCAGATATACTGTCCCATAAAAATTGAATAGAGTTTCATGTCCGCTGGACTTATATATACCGCCGTTCATAGTTACTGTTGCTTTCGCTCCGTGTTCCACATCCACATGCACACGGATGCACCTTCCGCTGGTAACAGAGAACTCATTGTTCTGCAGATTATTGATTGTGACCGTGCCATTGCTGATTAGCAGAGCATTGTCGGTAGGTCCGAGGTTAGAATTTTCTACCGGCCCAGTAATATTGATGACCACATTTCCATCCGGCACGTTTATGGTAACCGTCTGTGTATAGGGACCGCTCATGCTATAGGTTCCCGATTTAGTAATCTCCTCGCCGTCTTTCAATATTCTTCCCTGATTCTCGCTTGCCTGCACACTCACGCCGGTTTCAGAGCCTGTCCCCCAGCGGCAAATGCACTTGCCGGAAGGACAGAAGCCATCATGCAGCCTGCAAGTACCGCGCTGATGAGCCGTGTGCCAAATTTTTTCATGCTATGACTCCTCTCATGTTTCGCTTTTTTCATGAAGGCAGGCTGTTTTTTCGCCCGCCCGCACAGTTCACACACCTAAAGTATAACATTCCCACAACAAAGTGCAATCTTCATCCTGTACGAAGCTTTTGTACCCCCCCCATGTTTTTTGGTGTGTTCTGCACAAAAACGGAAGAGAAAATACTTTTGCAGCCGCAGAAAAAACAGCCCGGAACGACCCACAGATCGTTCCGGGCTGCTGTGTCAAAAATGGTTTGGAGCGTCAGAGCTCCAGCAGGGCCTTCTTCACGTTCAAAAGGTTCTGCGGGCTCACCGAGAAGCTGCGCAGGCCCAGCTGCAAATACTGCACCGTGTTGGCCGGGTTGCCCACCGCAAGGCCGCAGATGGTCACCGGCACATTGCGCACCTTTGCGGCATTCAGCACCATAGTGATGAGCTTTTTCATGGCCTTGCTGGCCGGGCGGTAGTAGTGCTCGGCGCTGGCAAGCTCCCGGTCGGCGGCGTGGGTGTACTGGGTCAGGTCGTTGGTGCCGACCACAAGAAAATCGACCCCGTGCGCCACGAACTCCTCCGCCGTCAGGCAGGCGGCAGGCACACTGAGCATCACGCCGAACTTTGTATCCTCCTTGAAGGGCACGCCCCGCTCCCGCAGATGCTCCCGGCAGCGCTCCACCACGCGCATGGCGGCGTCCCAGTCCTCCACCGTCGTCACCATGGGGAACATCACCCGCAGCGGGCCGCGGGCGGCGGCGCGCAGCAGCGCACAGAGCTGCGTCTCGAACTGGTGGGGCTGGCGCAGACTGTTGCGGATGCCCCGCAGGCCCAGCTTGGAAGACTGCAGGCCCTGATAGGCGTCGGAAATGGTGCGGTCTGAGCCAAAGTCGAAGGTGCGCACCGTTACCGGGCAGCCCTTGGCGGCAGCAAGACAGGAGCAGTAGAAGAAATACTGTTCCTGCTCGTCCAGAATGCGGCCCGGCAGCATCATGTAGCCGGTGCGCAGCAGGCCCACGCCCTGTGCGCCGGACTGCATGGCCGTGTCGATGTCCTCCGGCCCAAAGCAGTTGGCCAGCAGCTCAAAGGGCTGGCCGTCCTTTGTCCTGTTGGGCAGAGCATGCAGCTGCCCCATCTCTTCGTTCTCGCGCTGCAGCTCGCAGATGCGGGTCTCGGCCTGCTGGCGGGCGGCAGCGTCCGGGTCCAGCGTGCACTGGCCCCCGGTGGCATCCAAAATCACGGTGCGGCCGTCGCAGTCGTCCAGAAAATCCCGGCCCACCTGCACGATGCCCGGGATATTCATTGCCCGGGCAATGATGGCCGCGTGGCTCTGGCCGCTGCCCTCTGCCGTGATGATGCCTAAAATCATGCCGGAGGGCACGCTGAACAGGTCGGTGGGCATCAGCCGCTCTGCCGCAAGGATCACCGGGTGATCCAGCGCCAGCCACATGCGGGGGCGGTTGGTGATGATGTTGATGACCCGGCGGCTTGCGTCGAGAATATCCACGCTGCGCAGCTGCATGTAGGGATTATCCTTCATGTTGGCCAGCTGGTCGGCGTAGCGCTGGCCCACCTGATTCATAGCCGCTGCCGCGCCAATGCCTGCATTGATGCAGAAGCGCACCTCGTTCATCATGCCCTCATCGTCCAGCATCATGCTCTGGAACTGGAAGATGGCCTGCTCGCTGGGTGCGGCGCGGTCTGCCATGGATTCCAGCTCGTCCTGCGCCGTGCGGATGGCATCGGTGAGCAGCTGCAGCTCCCGGGACGGTTTAAAAGGGCCCACGGTCGTGGTCTCCACATGGTGCTCCAGACGGCTCACCTGCCCCAGCACAAGGCCGGGAGAAGCGCAGGAACCTTTATACACTTTCATGTTCGGTCACCTCCGGCAAAAGCTCGGCTTCCGGCGTGGTCAGGGTGCGCCAGACCAGCGCCTGCAAAAAGGTATTGGGCAGCAGCGCGGCCAGTGCGGCCCGCGCCGCATCGGCACTGCCCTCAAACAGCGGTGCAAAGCTCTGCATCCGTGCCTGATCGCACTTTGCAAGGAATGCATCGCACAAAGTATGGGTGGTGTAGTAATGGGCCGGGTCCACACCGGCATCTTCCGCGGCGGCTTCCAGCGGGGCAAGGTCGGCATCCTTCATCTTGGCCAGCAGCAGGGCCGCATCCGCCGTCAGGGTGACCGGGTATTTCTCCCGCACGGCCTTTTGCACCCGCTCAAATTTTGCGTGGAACGCAGCAGCGTCCGCGCAGCTCTGGGCATCACAGGAGACAGCATAGGCACACCCCCGCAGATATCCCATAGCGCGGCGGGTATCATAGTAGCCCAGCTCGATGTTGCGGCGGGCGGTGTCGGGGTCAAAGTGCAGGATATCGCCCAGCTCCCAGTAGCTGCGCACCATCACGGTGGGCAGGCCGGTGAGGTTGGGGCGGGTGATGCCCACGCCTTCCAGATCGACGCACACCAGTTCATCCGCGCCCATGCGTTTGGCAAGACCGGTGGGCATGTTGTCGCTGTAGCCGCCATCCAGAAACTTGACCCCGTCGATCTCCCGCGCACGCAGCGCCGGGAAGCAGGCAGCGGAGGCCATCAGGTAGTCCTTGACCTTTCCTGCCGGGATCTCGTCCAGCGTCAGCTCCCGGGGCTTTAAGCCCCGCTGCTCCACCGTGACAAGGCCGAAGCGGATGGGAGCCGCGCGCAGGGCATCCTCGTCCAGAACCCGCTCCACGATCTCTTCCAGCGGGGTCACATCCATGCCGCCGGCTTTCACCACGCTGCGCAAGAACTGGTGCAGGGCCGAAAGGTCGGCATCCTCCTCCGGCAGCTCCATCACATCCTTGCTGCGGATGGCCAGCCACATATCGCGGGCCGTCTCGTACTGGTCCAGCACGAACATGGCACCGTTCAGGCTGCCAACGCTGGTGCCGGTAATGATCTGCGGGTGCCAGTCCAGCTCCATCAGCGCGCGCCACACACCCACCTGATAGCTGCCCCTGGCTCCGCCGCCTGCCAGCACCAGAGCTTTGCACGGAGCACTGCGATCATCCATTGCATCCGCCTCCTTTGATCGTTTCCGGTTTTGTTCAGATTATAGCATATTTCCAGAGAAATTTCTTCCGTTTTTTGTAAATTGATGCCTTTCTCCCGGCAAAGAAACATGGTATACTTGTCAGGATCTCAAAAGGAGGCATTCTCATGCACTGCAAGCAATGGATCTTTGATATGGACGGCACCCTGACCGACAGCATGACCGTGGTGTGGGAGGGTGCCCCCGACGCACTGCTGCGCCGCTATGGCCGCACCCCTCGGGGGGATCTGCGCGCCACACTGCTGAACATGGGAATGCAGGAGGGCGCACAGTATCTGATCCGGGAGTACGGCCTGCCGCTGACCGAGGAAAGCTATTTTTCCGTGATGCGCGAGGTGATCGCCGAATTGTACGAGACCGTGGAGCTGAAACCCGGCGTGCGCACGATGCTGGCAAAGCTGCAGGCCGAGGGCGCACGCATGTGCATCTGCTCCAACACCTGGGCCGAACAGTGCCGCACCGTGCTTACCCGGCTGGGCATCGCGCAGTATTTCTCCTTCATCGTGGAAGCGCGGGGCGTGCTGCACAAAAGCCACCCGGAGGTGTTCTTTGAGTGCATGAGCCGTCTGGGCGGTGCAGACCCCGCCCGGTGTGCGGTGTGCGAGGATGCAGTGTACGCTGCTTCCACGGCGCACGGGGCCGGATTTTACGTCGTGGGCATCGCAGACCCCGCCTCTGCCGCCGACGAGCCGGAGATGCGCCGCATCTGCAGCCAGTTCGTGCCCCGGTGGGATATGCTAGACTGGACACGTGTGTAAGAAAAAAGGGCCGCAGCGTGCGGTTCTTTTCTTTATCTGATCCTTCTTTGCTCTTGCATTTTGTGCGCAAGAAGAGTATGATATTATAAATAGGACTGCCCCAAGGGGGAAGTGTCCTTATTTGTGAGAATACACTCTGTGATTTTTAATATAAAGGTATAATATCCGTAAAGAGGAGACCTTCCGTCATGAACAACCCACTCGTCAGCATTATCGTGCCTGTGTACAACGTGCAGAATAGTGTTGCCCGCTGTCTGGAGAGCATTTGTGCCCAGACATGGAAGGATATCGAGGTCATTCTGGTCAACGACGGGTCCCGGGACGAAAGCTTTTCCATCTGTGAGCAATTCCGTGAAAAGGACCCCCGCATCGTTCTGGTGGACAAATCCAATTCCGGCGTGTCGGAAACCCGCAACTGCGGCATGTCCCTTGCAAGGGGCAAGTATGTGCAGTTTGTGGACAGCGACGATTATCTCGACCCTGATTTTACCGAGCGGCTGGTGACTGCTGCCGAAGCGAACAACGCCGATCTGGTCATTGCACCTTACTGGATGGTGATTCCCGCCAACTCTTCCAAGGCCACGCAGGCACTGGAAAACCTGCAGGAGAACCTTGGCATCGATGCCGAGAAAAAGCCTGATGATATCCGTGAATACGGCTTCCTGCCCGAGGGCATCTACGACCGCGATACCTTTGCCCTGCGCCTGATGGAGAAGCCCGCATCCTTCTTCTACAGCGTGCTGTGGAACAAGCTCTACCGCCGGGATATTCTGGCAGACCATCATCTGCAGTTCACCAGCGAGGTGCGCTGGGCCGAAGACCTGGTTTTCAATCTGGAATACATTTTGTACGCCAATGTTTTCGTATCCATTTCCAAAGCGGGCTACCACTATGTGCAGAACCCCCAGAGCATCTGCCACACCCAGATCAATCTGGCTTCCATCGTGCAGAACAAACTGCAGGTGTTCCGCTATTACAAGGAGCTGTACACAAAGCTGGGCCTGTACGATCAGGTGCAGCCGCAGCTGTATAAATTCCTGACCGCGTTCTCCGAGAACGCCTATCCCTCCGGTTCTCCCCAGAAGATCATCATGGACATGGCCAACCACTGGGGCTTTGGTGTTCTGGATGCTTCCGACAAGGAAAAGAAACACAAAACCGAACCCGATGCCTGATCTCCGGGCACGAAAAAAAGAGCCGTGAAAGCGGCTCTTTTTTGTTTGCCATTTTACCGGTCGATCCAGCTGCGGAAGGCTTCGCGCACTGCACCCTCCCGTCCGCGCGGGATGGGGATGCGCGCACCGCTGCACATCTGCAGCTCGCCCGCCGTCAGCAGCTGTGCCGCCGCCAGATTGACCACATAGGAGCGGTGCGGCTGCAAAAAACGCCCGTCTTCCAGCAGCGGCTTTGCTACCTCGGCAAAGGACACCCGCAGCGAAAGGGACACCACATCCTCGCCGCTGAGCAGATGGAAGTGCACCACATGGTGGGTGCACTCCAGATATTCGATCTGCGCATAGGCCAGCGCCCGCAGGCCTTCGGCGGTGACAACGGTCATTGCCGGGCCGTACTCCGGCTCGGTGGCGCGGGCAAGCAGGGCCGAAAGCTCCTGCTGGTGCACCGGCAGAAGCAGATACTGCATGGCATCCACCCGGAAAGCGCTGTAGGCGTGGGCCGGTGTGCGGGCCGCAAAGGCCAGCGGAGCCCTGCGGCCCCGGCGGCGCAGCTCCGCAGCCGCCGAAAGCCCTGCCGGGGCCGCTACAGCGCCCAGCTCGATGAGATACAGGTCAAACCGTTCTCCCTCGGTGTCCCGGCGCAGCAGCGCATCTGCATCCGGCAGCTGCTGCACGATGCACGCATCCTGCCGCCGGGCAAAATATTCCATGCACTGGCGTTCCAGCCCGCTGCGCAAGGCCGCGTCCGGGCTGCATACCGCAATGTGAAATACCATCTCACATTCTCCTTTCCGCCAGCCGCCCGCCTTGATTTTTGCGCAGGGCTGGAGTATGATAAATAAAACTTTGCTGCATCGAAAAAAGAAAAAACGGAGGGACCCGCCATGCCGCAGCCGCTTGTCAGCGTTATTGTGCCCGCCTATAACGCGGCGGGCTTCATCTCCCGCTGTGTGGAGAGCATCACATCCCAGAGCTACCCGGAGCTTGAGATCCTTCTGCTGAACGACGGCTCTACCGACGACACCCTTGCTGTCTGCCGGAAGCTTGCTGCCGCCGACAGCCGCATCCGTGTGGTGGACAAGCCCAACACCGGCGCAGCAGACACCCGCAGCTGCGGCCTTGCCCTTGCCCACGGCGAATACATCCAGTTTGCGGACAGCGACGATCACCTGCTGCCGGGCTGCACCGCAAACCTGGTGGCTGCTATGCAGCGCAGCCATGCCGACCTTGTGCTGGCTCCCTACCGGATGATGGTGCCCCGCAAGGATGGCGGCTATGACACCCGGGAGTACAGCCTGCTGCCCGCCGGGGTGTACAACAAGGTGGATTACCTGTGGCAGCTCACCGGCAATGCCGCTGCCTTTTACTACGGCGTGCTCTGGAACAAGCTCTACCGCCGGGATCTCATCCAGATGGCGCACATCCGGTTCGAGCATGTGGTATACGCCGAGGACCAGCTGTTCAACACCCGGTATCTGCAGGTGGCACAGCGGTTTGCCGCCATCGACGAAGCCGCCTACTGCTACATCCAGAACCCGCAGAGCGTCTGCCACACGCAGGTGAGGGTGGCAGACATGCTGCGCCACCGTGACCGGATGTACCGCGCCTACCGGCAGATGTGCATTCAGCTGGGCGTGTACGACCGGTTCCGCCTGCGGCTGCGGGGCATCTACCTGAGCCTGTTTGAAAGCCCCCTGCCCAACGGCCCGGTGCAGAAGCTTTCCGACGCATTTGCCCGCACCCACAGTCGCATCTGAGAAAAGGAGAACCTATGGAATTTCCCCTTGTAAGCATCATCGTGCCCATGTACAACACTGCCGGGTGCATTGCCCGCTGTGTCAAAAGCATCTGCGTCCAGACTTATAAAAGCATTGAGATCTTGCTGCTGAACGATGGCTCCACCGACGACACCCTTGCCGTTTGCCGCGCCCTTGCCGCCAGCGACCACCGCATTGCACTGGTGGATAAAACCAACACCGGCGCAGCGGATACCCGCAATCAGGGCATTGCGCTGGCCCACGGCAAATACATCCAGTTTGTGGACAGCGACGACTGGCTGGCCCCCGATTTTACGGAAAAGCTGGTCTCCGCCGCCGAGGCCCACACCGCCGATCTTGTGATCGCGCCTTTCTGGATGGTGTACCCGGAAAACTATGTGGAGCACATTCGCCCATGGGAAAAGGCGCTGCAGCATGTGCTCCAGCGCAATCCGCCCCGCACCCGGGCCTATGGCTATCTGCCTGCCGGGGTGTACACCGGACAGGAGTACGCAAAGCATCTGATCCAGAAGCCGAACACCTTCTACTATGGCAGTCCCTGCAACAAGCTCTACCGCCGTGATCTCCTGCGGAAGCACAGTCTCCATTTCCGCAAAGAATTGTTTGCGGAGGATCAGCTGTTCAACACCGAATATCTGCGCTATGTGCGCACCGCCGTTTCCATCCCGGACATCGGCTATTACTACCTGCAGAACAGCCAGAGCGTCTCCCACTCCAGAGTGACCACCGCCGACATCCTTTCGCTGCGGCGGCGGGTGATGCTCCTGTACCGGGACATCTATACCGAACTTGGCATCTACCCGGAGACCCGGGCCGCCATTCTGCGCTCCGCTTTTGGCGAAAACGAGTTCACTCTTCCGCCGCTGGACACCCCACAGACGCACTGCTGCAAGCTGTGACCCTATAAAAAGCACCCGGCTGCCGCCGAGAGCCGCTCTGGCTCCTGCACGGCTCCGGGTGTTTTTTGCGCTTTCTCAGCAACCGATGGCGGCACACTTCTCCGCCAGCCAGCTGCGCTCTTCGTCGTTCAGGTGCGGTGCCAGCTTTGCAAACACCTGACGGTGGTAATCGTTCAGCCATGCGATCTCGTCCTTATCCAGCACACCGGGCAGGATGGGGGAGGTGGCAATGGGCACGAACATCAGCGGTTCAAAGCCAAGGAAGGTACCGTACTGGTTATCGGCCTTGTGCACGCACACCAGCTCGTTCTCGATGCGGATGCCCACAAGGTCGGTCTCGTAGACGCCGGGCTCATCGGTGACCACCATGCCGGGGCGCATCCGGGTGGTGTTGCGGCTGTTCAGGGCATGGGGGCCCTCGTGCACATTGCCCACAAAGCTGACGCTGTGACCGGTGCCGCAGCGGTAGTTGATGAGGTGCCGCCACAGCGGTTCCCGGGCAATGGTGTCGATCATCTTACACTCGCAGTAATCCAGCCAGACGGCCTTGGCAAGGTCGATGTGGCTCTGCAGAGTCCATGTGTAGAAGCGCTTTTCGTCCTCGGTCAGCGGGCCAAGCGGGTAGGTGCGGGTGATGTCGGTAGTGCCGTCCATGTAGGTGGCACCGCTGTCCACCAGCAGAAAGCCTTTCTTTTCCAGCACAGCGTGATCTTCCGGGGTGGCGTGGTAGTGCATCATGGCTGCGTTGCCGCCGTAGGCCGCAATGGTGCCAAAGCTTTCCACAAGGAATTTATCGTCCGCACTGCGGTACTTATGCAGAATTTCATCCACCGTCAGCTCGGTCAGGGTCTCACCGGCAGCAAGGCGGCTTTCCAGCTCGATCTGGAACCGCACCATGGCCACAGCGTCCCGGATATGGGCCTGCTTTGTGTGGGCAAGCTCCGTTTCGTTCTTCACGCCCTTCATCATCAGCAGCGGGTCGGTGCCGTCCTTCACGGTGAGGGCAGGGTTCTGCTCCAGCACCTGATACACGGCGTAGTTCACCGTGGAGCACTCGGCCAGCACGGTCTGGGGTTCCGTCTCAGCAGCGAGGAACTTCAGCACATCATCGTACTCCGCCAGCGTGATGCCGTTGGCTTCCAGCTCTGCCTTTACCTCCGGGGTGACGCGGGCCGTGTTGATGAAGAGTACCGCGCGGCTGGGGGTCACATAGCAGTAGGCCATGGCATAGGGAGTGCACTCAATGTCCATGGCGCGCAGGTTCAAAAGCCATGCCAGATTATCCAGCTTGCCCACAAACTGAGCGGTGCAGCCCAGCTCCTTGAGCTTGCTGCGCAGCTGATCCAGCTTTTCCGCCGGGGAGAAGCCCGCATATTCCTTCGGCAGGATCCACGCTGGGGTATCCGGCAGGGCAGGGCGGCCCTCCGTCCACAGCTCGTCCTCAAGGTTCAGGGTCTTGATGGAAGCGCCCTTCTTTTCCAGTGCCTTTTTCAGGTCGTTCACGAGGGCCGTGCTGGCGGTCAGGCCGCACAGGCCCAGTGCTTCGCCCTCATTCAGGGCATTTGCGCAGTATTCCTCCACGGTGGGCACGCCGGGTTCCCCCATGCGCTGCAGCTTGATCTCGGTACCCGCAATTTCCTTCTCGGCCTGCACAAAATAACGGCCGTCGGCCCACAGGGCGCTCTCGGTGCGGGTAACCACGAAGTTGGAGTTCTCGCCGTGGAACCCGGAGAACCAGGTCAGGCTGGTGTAATGGCAGGGCAGGTATTCGCTGGCGTGGGGATCACCCACAGGGATCAGATAAACGGCCACGCCGTTTGCAGCCATGGCGGCACGCAGCGCGGCAAGGCGCTCGGGTACGGTATTCATGCTCATAATGACAGCTTCCTTTTTTCTATGGCCGGACCGCCGGAAAAGCCCCCGGCGGCAGGGAATTTTTCTGTGTCCTATTGTATCATTCCGGGAAAAAGATTGCAATGCAGGGGCGGGACGGTTTGGAATGGCCTCCGCTTGCGCTCTGGCCATGTTCAGCGGAAAGAATCTTTTTGCATTTGTGGTTCAGAAACGCCTGCGGGCGTTTCTGAACCACTTTTTCACCAGAGGGGTTTGGGAACGAACTTCCCCTGTCACCTACGGTGACATCTTCCCCTGACCGGGGGAAGTCGTCCTCTGGGATGAGGCCTTTGGCACAGCGGTACAGTTTCCGGCGTAAGCGCAAAGTTTGCGGGCACGCCAGAGGCTCCCTCCCCGAGGGAGCTGGCAAAACCGTCAGGTTTTGACTGAGGGAGTTCGTTCTCCCTCAAAATGCCGCCAATTTGCAAAAAAAGTTACAATTTTTTCTTGAAAAAGGCCGTTTTCCCATTGACAGCCTTGTTATAATAGGAGTGTAAGATTTTTGAGCCAGCACTCTGCGGCTCTGATTGCTGAACGGCCCTTGCGGGCTTTTGGAAAAAGAAAGAGGCATACAGCATTATGACGAATATCGATATTTTCTCCGGCTTCCTTGGTGCCGGCAAGACGACCCTGATCAAGAAGCTCATCAAGGAATCCTTTGCGGGCCAGAAGGTGGTCCTGATCGAGAACGAGTTTGGTGAGATCGGCATCGACGGCGGCTTCCTGAAGGAGTCCGGCATCCAGATCAACGAGC
>OIKZ01000260.1_pt1 | contig 14239 bp, 13 predicted proteins | sample 1584261 | NCBI WGS metagenome assembly OIKZ01 (sample SAMN02674606, study PRJEB24791) | human gut metagenome, SKBSTL068 | isolation source: stool | host: Homo sapiens | place: USA | reverse complement strand
GGTAAAGGTAAGGGTATGCCCTTTCTCCAAACCATATCCTATATCAGTCCACGAACCATTATCGTGCAGATAAATCCATTGCTGCCCTTCTTTGCGGACAATCCAATAATCCTCTCCAAAGAACAGACCTTTGGGATTTTCGTTTGTAAGTTGAACCGTAATAGTTTCTGTTCCTACGGGATAGACCGCTTTTTCGGTCTGCATGGTTACTTGCAGGGTGTCAGAAAAAGAAGGCTTGTCAAATACTACGTTCTCTACAACCTTTCCGTGACTGACCGCTGAATAGCTGACCACTTTTCGCCGAAACATTTCCTGATAACGAGGGGTGTTGTTCATCAAGCCCACAAATATGGTATCCCCGTCATCATGTACTATCCAAGTAGTACTGATATTATGGGCAACCGTGTCGCACGGATTAGCAGAGTTCTTGTCCCAATAATCATCAATCAGTTTCCTCAATCTTTTCACTCCTTTTCGGTCCACCAGTTCAAATTCCGCATACGCTACTTCGCCGCCATTAAAGGTCTTATAAATCCGATAGTTACCGGGGCGGTTGGGTATTTCAGAAGTATACAGTTCAATAGTTTGCAAACGATATGGATGGTAATCGGGATGTAGCATCCAAAGTATATCCTCGATAATAGGATTGGTGGGTAAAGGTTCCCATTTCTGCAGGCTTTCATTATAGAAAGCGAGACTGTATTCATCTCCACACGTATACATTCTATGGGAATGGTTATGGATAAAAACGTTCACCTGGGTAGCAGACAGCGGATAATAGGCAAATTCCGTGGTCATGGACAGTGAATCCGGATTCATGCGTTTTCCGGATGGAATATCCTTCGGCATCGGCTGCAAGCCCAAAATGGCTGGTTCAGATACTGTGCTGTCTTCCTTTTTCTTCGGCTCCGTTTCTTCAAGTTTAAAAAGAACCGGCATTGTATATTTCACCTTTACGGGCTTTCCCTTCCCATGTTCCCGGTTTCCATGTTGGAAGCATGCTGACAATACGTAAAGCCTCTTTATTCAAAGAAGGCTCCACGCTCTTCAACACTTGAGGCTCTATTACCTTCCCTTTTTCATCTACGAAAAACTGAACGATGACTCTTCCCTCAACTCCTTTCTTTCGTGCTCCTTCCGGATATTGAATGCTGTTTTCTATCTGCTCCATTAATTTCTTCATACCTCCAGGATACTCTGGATACTGGTCTGGTAGGTGATAAATAGAATCCTTTGCGGGAATCGGAGCATTCCCCGCTGCCTGTTGTCTGGATTTGTTAGCGCATCCCACCAGCAAAACACAGAGTATAGTTATGAATAGTATTCTCATGACATTCATTTTATTTCAAATTCAGCACTTAATTTTATTTCTTCCCTGTCATTATCTACGGATGTTAATATACGATACCTACCGGGAGCTATCTCATAATGTTCAATAGGAAATTGGAGGCAAAGAAAGTCTGATATAGGACCTATTAATTCGTCGCTATATACAAATTCTGTTACTTTCATTTTGGGTCTAATCCACTTGTTCTTTTCCCATTTTTCCAAAGTCCAATCATAGCCGTAGCTTAATCGAAAATGCTGCGGGTTTAGGACTACGGCAAAAATTAGTTTACTGTCCGGTGTATAATGTCCTTGTATCACTTTCATTTGAGTGGTTGTACCCAAATTATAGAAGCCGGCGAGTACCGATTCTGAACTACAAATTACAGTCGTGTCAGCATCAGCTATGTTTTTAGTATCCTTTGCTGTTTTCTCGGTGCATCCCATCAGTAGGATACTGAGACTAAATAGATAAAAAGTAATTGATCTCATAGTATACTTTACTTTAGTTCAATTAATTAACCGGTAATTCAAATTTGATTGGAAATGCATATCTCACTTTGAGGTTCACTCCATGCTGACGACCCGGCTTCCACTTGGGCATAATCGAAACAATGCGAAATGCTTCTTCGCATAATGCAGCATCCGCACTTAAAACAGGGTTGACACTGCGAAGAATTCGAGGCTGGGTCACCGTTCCATCTTTATCAATCACCACCTGCATGATTACCCTGCCTTCCAGTTTGCTACGCTTGGCAGTCTGTGGGTACTGTATGTTTTGTCTGATAAATTCCATCAATTTGGGCATACCACCCGGAAACTCAGGCATATGCTGCACAACATCAAACACATCTTCTTCGTCTGGGAGAAACTCATTACCGGAATCATTGGCAGGTCCTATAGGAATAGGTCTTTCTCTGGTTGAAACCTGCTGTGAAGTGTAAGCTTCAAACCATTGATATATGTTGTAAAAGCAAGTCTCATCTTCATCATAAACTCTAATTTTCAAGAGGTAATCACCCGGCTGAGCATTCTTAGGTAAATCAATCCCGATTTCGGCTTCCTTCCCTCTTACCACCTGAAGGGCCACAGACTCTTTGTCTATGTTTTTACTGTGTATTTCATGTAATTTTCCTTGCTTATCCTCCCGATAAAAAATGTATTCACCTTTATACGTAAGACGATGGCTTGTACAGAAAATGGACACATAAACCTTATCGTTTGATAAGGAGTTTGAAATGATTTTAACGTCTTCACTTTTGCTTTTAATTTCCTGATGCGTCCGATCGTCCAAATGAACCTTGGGCACTCCTTCTGTATCATCCTCTAAGAAACCCCATTTTACTGAGGGTGATTTCTTGATAACTGAATCGAAATTTACGGGAGGAATATACTCAATTTCTACAGCTCCCGTATCATTCGGATTACGCTTGGGACCATCATCAACAAGCACAATGAGATCCTCAATACGGAAGGTTACAGGAAAAACGTATTTTACTTTCACGGTCTCTCCGTTCAGTTTCCCCGGCCTCCAGTCTGGCATCATTTTTATAATGCGGAGGGCTTCCTGGTCTAACAGGGGATGGACGCTGTATGCTACTTTAGGCTGTACAACTTTTCCGTCGCGATCAATTACACTCTCTATCCAAACTTTTCCTTCCATTTTTTTGTATACGGCAGTTGGAGGATACTGAATGTGAGTCTGTATGTATTTTACAACTTCATCCATACCGCCTGGATATTTAGGCCGTTCTTCCAATATAGCATGGATTTCTTTATCGGAAGTCTTCAAATTGGAATATAACAATATGGTTGAATCCACCACCACAAGAGAAGTATCCATTGGGATGGCAGAACATTTTTTCGTCTCTGTTTTCTGTCGTTGCTGGACGCAACCGGTTGAAAGAAGGCAAAAAGCTATCAAAAATACAATACAGCTTCTCATAGGCAAAACAATATATAAAAACAAAGTTCTTTCGAAAACGCACAATATCCGCAAGAGGCTTTAAATCAACTCTTTCTATGGTAATTTACATATTCCACGCTGATTACATCGGAGGAATCGCGAACAGCTTCTTTGATGTCTGCCAACCGGAATTCGGTCATAAGTGTGATTTTCTGTTTCTTATCCATTAGTTCTACCTCATAGAAAAATCGGTATCTGCCCGGTCGGTTAGGCAAGACATTTGGGTTGAGGTTAGCTTTAAACAGAAATTGCTTACCAGGCTGAATACTATAGGCTATACTATTGAATACCGTATGTATGGGAAGAGTTCGCCAGACTCCATGCTGGTCTTCATAAGTAATCCAGTATGGGTCTCCACTCTCTATCTCGTACTCGCTCTGATTGAATAGTACAAAAGTGGCGGCATGAGCCGTGTATGGGTATGCAGAGAATTCAGGATATAAATGGATGCCCAAAGTGTCGGAAGTGTATCGTTGATTGTTGGGTGACGGTTCTGTAGGTCCTTCCAAACGGATAGCGGGTGAATCCATAATCTTCTCACGAAAAATGGCTCTGGCTTCCGGAGAGTTTAGACATAAATTTACGATAAGATGATTCCCATATACGCCCCATCCCCATATATTGCCGTCTAATCGAGTGCCCTTTATTTCTGAACGCACATATCGTTCTCGCAGTTCGTTCTGTATCTTTTGCAATTCTTGCTCTGTAAACACAGAATCCTTTACATTCTGAGTAGCTACTGGAAGATGGCAGATCGTGTCTTGGGTATGAACGGAGACTGTTTGAGCACCTTGTGTAATCGAAGCTGAATCACTCTTTACCGCAGACAGATTGTTTCCGGACGGTTTACCGCTACATCCCACAAGTAACCATACTAAGAGAAAAATTAATGCCATTCCCAAGGCTAAATAAAGCATCGCCTTAAAATTGGCAGCCTTATCCAGCTCTTCTTTTTCCAAAGTTTTCCGGCGGATATCTTCCATCTTTTCCACCGTTATCTGAGAGAGGTCAGTCTCTTTTCCTGTATCTAATAACCGGTGGTAGGTGGCTGTTAGCCTCTCCCGGTTTCGTTTGCGCAACTCCCGATTTTCCTTATCACGTTGCAACATGTCATTGATGCATCCTAAGGTTCCCATAAGCCATATTTTACAATGATTCTCAAAGGTAACAAATAGAATTAGAAATCAGCTATCTGTTTTTATAAAAAGACTTCCGTTTGGTTAATTTAACCCATCCACCTCTGTCTAAGACTTGCTTTGAAGCATCCGTCCTAATAAAAAAAACAACAAATGATTGTATTTTTTCAGATGCACTGCATTATCTCATGATTTTATAGTACCTTTGTCCACGATTATACCAATCATTTGTTTTATGAGGAAATTTTATACTTTACTATTGCTCATGGCCGTTTCTTGTTCCATCTTTGCGCAAGACAGGCTATCCTTGTTCATCAGCAGAGCAAACAAATATGCCTCTGTAGAACTGTCCGACTACCGGAAACGATTGTGCGTGGAGTATAACACACGCGGCAGTCTTCTGGATGACTATTACAGGCAATGTGGACGCGACTGGGGTAATGTCGGTTTAGCCCTTGAAATAGCAAGGACTTCCGGCAAACACATGCGTGACATCTGCCATTATTATAAACGTTATCGGAAATGGAATCGTGTTTTGATTGAAATTGGTATCAGACCGGGAAGCGATTACTACAATCCTTTTTATGACAGGATTGATTTCCATAGCAGATATTGGCACAAACATTATTGTTCCTATTGTGACCATCACGACAGGTATCACCATCCTAAAAAATACAAGCGTCATAAATGGGATGATGATGACGATGATGATGACGACTGGGATGATGACGATGACTAATTTAACACAAAATACATACCAAAATGAAAAAGATTTTATTTTTAGCAGTTTGCTTTTTGATGCTTGTTGGCAACACTTATGCACAAAAGGGAAAACAAGCAATCGGATTCGGTTTAAGTTATGGAACAGAAATTGAGAGTGTTGGTCTGGGACTGAAATATCAGTACAATATCACCAACCCCATACGTCTGGAACCCTCATTGAACTATTTCTTTGAGAATGACAACGTCAGCATGTTAGACGTAAACCTGAATTTCCACTATTTGTTTCCTGTGGCAAGTAAAGTAAAGCTTTACCCATTGCTTGGTCTGACATTTTCCAATTGGATGTTTGACTGGAATGATGACTGGGATGTGGACATACATGGAAATCATGTCCATATAGATGGCGATGACGACAGCGACAATGAATGCCGGTTTGGCATGAATATTGGTGGTGGAGTTGATTTCGCAATAGCCAGAAACTGGATGATGAACTTTGAGTTCCGTTATCAACTGGTCAGTGATTTTGATCAGGCTGTATTCAATCTCGGATTTGCTTATCGTTTTTAAATTTGCCGTACTTGTATAATCAAGAAAGAGCCTTTTACTGAAATGCAGCAAAAGGCTCTCTTCTTTTATTGGAATTGAGTATTTACATGAATCTTATTGTTTTAGTGTACCGTCTTCTTTAATTTCAACTTGAATGTCAGGTTTTCCATCCATTTCCAATTCTACGATATAATAGGTGCCTGTAGGAGTAACCACCTTTTCAGCTTCCTCATCATCCAGCTCATAGCCGGCATGTTCTTTTTCTGCATTCTTAGCAGCAGTTTTCACGGCATCAGGCAGAGACGTATACAGCACATCCTTTGAAGTGGAAACCCACGCATAGGATGCTGTAACATCAAAGCAAACCTCCAACTGGGCAGACTGCAAAAGGACATCCACTTCCAGAAGTTTGGAAACAGGATCCACTTCAACCTCCAACAACTTATAACCGGCATACTTCTCATTCAGTAACTGAGCTACAGCAGTAGGAAGTTCAGAAGGTAAATAGTTGAACGAATCATCGTCTTTATCAGCCACTTCCTTCAACAGATTTCCATTGACATCAAAATAGAGGTCCAATTCCTCCTTGCCTTTTTCGATTTCAATCACATATACTTTCTCCATGCCCTTACGCTCAAGCATATCCACATCGTCACGCTTCCATCCCTCATATTGAGTAAGCCCTTCAAATCCTTGTTTTACTATTAAAGGAAGATCATCATAAACAATGTCCGTTTCTGTCATCAGCCAGACTCCATTTGCATCAAACCAGGCTTCTTTTTCTGTATTGTCTTGATTGAAAGATGCAACATGATTAGTCCCCCGCGTAGACCAGTTATGGGCTACATTGCCAAATTCATTGATAAAGGCTTTCTCCAGTTGTTCTGAAACAGGAGCATCCTCATCGTCATCATCACAACTTTGCATTGCGAAGCTGAACAGGCCCAAGGCCAACATTATAAAATACATTTTCAATTTCATAATCGTTCAATTTTAAATGTAACTAATCCGTTCATTCTATTTTTAAATACTCAATTCTATCAGGCTTGTTTGTCGGCAAACACTTTCCACACTCCGGCACTTAATGCAGCACCGATGAAAGGTCCGATGATGAATATCCACAGCTGACTTAAAGCTTCCCCACCTTGGAAAATAGCAGGAGCTATACTACGGGCCGGATTAACCGAAGTTCCCGTATAGCGAATGCAGGCGAGATGAACCAGCACCAAAGAAAGACCGATAGCAAGTCCTGCAAAGTTGCCTGCTCCTTTCTTTGCATCTGTTGTACCCAATACCACCAATACAAAAACAAAGGTAAAGACTATTTCCGCCAGTAAAGCTCCGATTACGGAAACTCCTTCCTGACAAGCATTGGCTCCTGTACCGACCAGTCCGGAATTGGAAGTCAGCACCCACAAAATAGCTGAACCGATAAAGGCACCGATTACTTGAAACAGCATATACATACCGGCATCCTTTCCACTGATACGTCCCGACAACAAACAACCCAGTGTAATAGCCGGATTGATATGACAGCCGGAAATACCGCCAATAGCGTAAGCCATAGCCACAACAGACAGTCCGAAGGCAAGAGCCGTACCAACAACAGTAGAAGCTAAATCAGGGTTAGCTGACGTACACGACAAACTGACCGCCGTGCCACATCCCATAAGAACGAGAACCATCGTTCCCAACATTTCAGCAATGTACTTTTTCATGTTTTCTTAATATTTTGATTAAACTATACTATTATACTACAAGGTTTAAAAACAGGCTGTTTAACCTATGTAACTTACAAATGTATAAATAAAAATAAAGGTTCAAACTTTTTTCTTGGGAAATATGGTCATAGCTTATAAAAAAGGAGACAGACATTCTGAAATTCATCTGATTCCATGTCCTACAGCATATCTTTATGGCAAAGAAAGCTTATGAACATAATCAGCAAAGCCATGCTACACCACACATATCTGTATCTTTTGGAAAAGGCCGCACTCACACAAGCTACAGCCAAGGCTACATGCACCATCTTTGAATATATATCCGCTTTGGTGATGCATGCCAACATAGCGGTGATAGCTACCATCAGCAACAACACATTCAAAATAAACCGAATCAATCTCTGTATACACATATTTATCGTCTTTATTACTATAGTGTGGAAATCGTCTTTCTTCCTTGCCAATTATCCCCAACAAAGATATCAATAAAGGCAGAAACGTCAAAGAAAACCACCCGGATAAAATATACAACACGAAATCATAGAATCATTGTACTGACTCAACATAACCTATGTAATACTTTCCTTCGGATCACTTTATTATTAAATATGCAAAATTGACTCAAAACACAGTTTGTGCTTAATATTTGTTAATTAGAAGACCTGTCGATAATAACGGATTATAATTGATGCTAATATTGCAACCCTAAACTTTTAACAACTCATTCTTATGAAGAAATTTATTGCAGTAACCGTAGCTTGCCTTACTTGTAGTGGCATCTATGCTCAAAGAGCTTATGAAGGAGCCAACTTGGGAGATAACTGGTCTATTGGCATCCATGCCGGTGTTACCACTCCATTGACCCACAGTGCATTTTTCCCGAACATGCGAGCCACATGGGGACTTGGAATAGGCAAACAGCTCACACCCTTTTTCGGTATGGGTGTGGAAGCCATGACCAGCATCAATACGACTGCCAGTAAAACGGCATTTGACAACACCAATGTAAGTTTATTGACTTCCGTCAATCTGAGCAACCTATTTGCAGGATATTGGGGAACACCCCGATTATTCGAAATAGAAACCGTAGCCGGACTCGGTTGGCTACATTATGCCCAAAACGGTGACGGAGACCGTAACAGCATCTCCAGCAAACTGGGACTCAACTTCAATTTCAATTTAGGTGAAGCCAAAGCTTGGACCATTGGTATCAAACCAGCCTTGGTATATGACCTGAACGCATGTGGTGAACGAAACGTAGGATTTAACGCCAACCGGGCAGCCTGGGAAATTACAGCCGGTCTGAAATACCACTTCCGTTGCAGCAATGGCAAACACCATATCTCTTTTGCCAAACTGTATGACCAGGCAGAAGTGGATGCGCTGAACGGGCAGATAAATAACCTGAGACAAACCAACGTAGATCAAGAAGCTAAACTGACTGCTGCCAACCAACGAAATGCTGAATTGGAACAACAGTTAGCCGACTGCAAGAATCAGGGTCCGGTTATCGTAACAGATACCATCACCAACCACAAGAAAACATTGGAATCTGTGGTAACCTTCCGCCAAGGAGGTGTCAGTGTAGTAGCTTCTCAGACCCCTAATGTGGAACGTATTGCGACTTACTTGAAAAATCATGAAAAGGCTACTGTATCCATCAAAGGATATGCTTCTCCGGAAGGAAAGGTCGAAGTAAATGCCCGTATCGCCCAACAACGTGCGGATGCCGTCAAGAGTTTGTTAGTGAAACGGTATAAAATAGCCGAGAACCGGATTACAGCCGAAGGACAAGGTGTAGGAAACATGTTTGAAGAACCGGATTGGAATCGGGTAAGCATCTGCACCATCCATGAAAACTAATCCGCTTGGAAGCTACATTGTGTGTGAAAGTTCGGACATACCAAGTGTCCGACTTCTTTTTGATTGAAACTTAAAATGAACATAATCATGAAAAAAAGTATTTTAACTGTCTTGTTTGCGTTATGCAGCACCATTGGATTCGCACAAGTCTCCTTTCAGGTAAAAGCCGGTCTGAATCTGAGCAGCTATATCGGTGAAAATTCCGACCATTCCAAATTCAAGCCCGGAGCACGCATCGGAGTAGGTATGGAATACCAGTTTACAGACCTTATTTCTCTACAGCCTTCTCTCTTCTTCTCACAAAAAGGGACCAAATACTCTAGCGGCTATGAAGGAACCGTCGTTGATGCCGATGCAGACGTAAAGATCAACCAACTCTATCTGGAACTTCCTATCAATGTACAATTCCGCTTTAACCTTGCAGATAACACCAATCTGGTCATCGCGACCGGTCCTTACCTTGCTTGCGGTGTAGGTGGTAAGACAAAATTTGACGGAGGAGCTTCTATTGGTGGCATTACAGTCAATGGGGGAGACAAAGTCAATACTTTTGGCAGCGACGGCCTTGACTACAACCGTTTTGATGCCGGATGGAACATCGGATTAGGGGTAGAATTCGGCAAAATTTTGGTCGGTCTCGATACCCAGCTCGGTTTCTGCAAAGTGATGGACGGAAACGCTCCACATAATGCCAGTATCGGTATTACTTTGGGATACAAATTCTAAGCCACTTTTAAAGAACTCTGTCCGTGAGAGTCTGCCGCTGAGAAACGGTAGGCTCTCTTTTTTGTTATATCCTTGCACAAAGGACTATATACTTTACTTCTTCTTTTGATAACTGATTTACTAGATTTCTAATACAAGGTGTTAGCGAAACACATCAACTATATATGTCAGTCGTTTGCACGACTTTACAAAGATAGGCAATATTCTCGAATAAGCAGCAAGGGGTACTGTTTATTAAGTAAAAATACATGTACCGTTCAAAATTTCCGATGTGATTTCTGACTAAAATATCGGAAAGCTGTTCACTTTCCTTCTTTATGTGATTTGTCGGTTGCTTTTCTGATACCGGTACGGAAAAGCGACTCCGGAGCTTTTTGGGGGAGTACGGTTTGGCTGTGTTTCCGCTGTTAAACCGTCCTGTTTTCGTTTAACGAAAACACAACTTGCTGTCCGCAGGAGCGGACCTCGTTTCTCCAATAATTATTGTGTATCAGACCATTGTGTGGCTATTTTCCTGTGGTTTGTGGGGCTTTTCCATCAGATATTTGCCGGCTGTTCTCCCCATTAAAGGATAGATATATCTCCATGACCATGTGACTTACGCCCATAATTCGGGGATAAGGAGGCGAATATACGGAAAATCTGCCCTTTACATGCCCTATTGTCCATTAATGGATTGCTACTTCTACACTTCTGCAAATGGAGAATGGGCATGTAGCCGTGTACGACTTATGTTTTTTCTTCATTGTCTCCATTAACGGATTGCTACTTCTACACTTCTGCAAATGGAGAATGACGTGTAACCGTATACGCCTTATTGTTTTTTCATCGTCTCCATTAACGGATTGCTACTTCTACACTTCTGCAAATGGAGAATAACAGGTAGCCGTATACGCCTTATTGTTTTTCTTCATCGTCTCCATTAATGGATTGATATTTATACACTTCTGCAAATGGAGATTTTGAGATATCTATATCCGGAAGGATGCGTGCTCCCTTCGCTCCCGGCTATCCCTATTTTGATATCCGGCTATATCGCAATTCTGTGATAGCATTATCCGGATAGCGTATCATACGGCTATATACAAATATGGCTACACTATAATTCATGGTTGTGATGGAGATGGCTTTTCCTATCCGGTCGGTCAATATGCGTTTCGGATACCTATGTGATATCCAGCAGGCGAAAGTCAATAATCTGAAAAGTCATATATGGTCACACGCCTTTATGATAGGTTTCGTGAAAAACTTTTATTTATTAAAAGGTAAGAACAAAGTGGCGATGCCCAGCCGGGTCAGCCCTTATTAATATAGAGGATGAAAAGAAATAGTTATATTTTTATCAGTCTGTTATTGTCTGTTGTATTATTTACTTCGTGCATCACGGAGGACGAATACGACAACTCCCCCGAAGGCAACTTCGAAGCATTATGGCAGACTATCGACCGCCAGTATTGTTTCCTTGACTATAAAAAGCAGGAATACGGATTGGACTGGAATGAAATATACAGCCAGTATAAACAGAGAATATCCAAAGGCATGAATAATGAACAGTTATTCGAAGTTCTGGCAGATATGCTGAACGAGTTGCGTGACGGACACGTAAATCTGTCTTCCAAACTGGAGTACTCCCAATATCGTGAATGGTTTGACAGCTATCCGGCCAATTTCAGCGACAGCATCCAACGTGTTTATCTAGGTAAGGATTATGCCCAATCCTCGGGTATGAAGTATCAGATATTCGAGGACAATATAGCCTATATTTATTGTGGCAGTTTCCAATCGGGCATCGGTGAAGGAAATCTGGACGAGGTTCTAAACAAACTGGCTATTTGTGATGGGTTGATTATTGATGTGCGAAATAATTCGGGTGGTAATCTTACCACAGCCGAGAAATTAGCCGCACGTTTCACGAATGAAAAAGTGCTGGTAGGCTATATGTCCCATAAAACCGGACCGGGGCACAATGACTTCTCCACTCCCAAAGCAGTTTGGCTGGAACCGTCACTAGACCGTGTACGCTGGCAAAAACAGGCGGTAGTGCTGACTAACCGCCGCTCTTTCAGCGCCACTAATGATTTTGTGAACAGAATGAAAATACTACCTAAAGTAACCATCATCGGTGACAAAACAGGTGGCGGTTCCGGCCTGCCCTTCTCCTCCGAACTGCCCAACGGCTGGTCTGTCCGCTTCTCGGCCAGCCCCATGTACGATGCGGATATGCAACATCTGGAATTCGGTATAGATCCGGACATCAAAGTCAATATGAGTTCAGAGGATATGCAACGCAATGTAGATACCATTATTGAGGCTGCACGTGAATATTTACATAGCCACAAAGAATAATTTTCTAAAATTCTTTGGTACTTAAGAAATATTGCTTATCTTTGCACCCGCTTACCAAAAGCAATGTCGCGCGTGTGGCGTAATTGGTAGCCGCGCCAGACTTAGGATCTGGTGTCGTGAGACGTGTAGGTTCGAGTCCTATCACGCGCACAAGTTTCCGTATAGAAACAGACAAAAGCCCTCGAAATCGGATAATTTCGAGGGCTTTTCTTTACTAGAAGAAACTAGTTCTCAAAAATCATGTGGCATACTAAAATTTCACATTTATTTTTTTCCCTTTATAAAGCACTGTCTTTTCACTTCCATCCGGCATTCGAACTGTAAACTTCCGCTCATCCAGCATCCCTTCATAGCAGCCACGGCGTGCATCAATAGTCAATGTCCGCTTGGCATCATTCCAAGTCATCGGAATTTCAGTATAAGCACCGTTTTCGTAATTATAGTTATTGCCTTCATCCTCATAAAGCACAAAATTACCATCGGCACCAGGATAAACACAAACCTTGAGATTGTCCCATTTCTTCTCGGTCACGTATTGCACATCGGGACCTAACGGCACGATGCTTCCAGCACGTACATAAAGCGGAATACGATTGAACACAGTCGTCACCTTCAGCTTCTGCCCACCTTCTGCCACTTCGTTCGTCCAAAAATCATACCATTGGCTACCGGCAGGCAAATATAGTTCCATTTCTTTAGATTGAGTAAAATCGACAGACAATAGAGGGATATCAGACTCCTGCGCTTTGCAGCCCCACCCTTCATTCTCTTTCAAGATTTGCTGTGCCTGCTCAGGAGTGTATTGGGCATGTAATACAGGTGCCACCAAAAAGGATGATCCAAACATATACTCACTGCCCATGTTCCATGTCTTAGGATCACTGAGAAAATCCATGAATAGTGCCCGCATAAACGTGGAATTACGATGACTTACTTCCCAAGATGTAGAATAGATATAAGGCATCAACGAATAACGGAGTTTTATAGCATCAACCAATGCATCATACACCGGCTCACCAGCTTTACCATAGAGGAAAATTTCGCGAGGTGCATCAGCCCCGTGACTACGCATCATTGGACAAAATACACCGAATTGCGCCCAACGCACATACAATTCATGGAACATAGGATTTTTTGTAGCCGTTCCACCTCCCAAGCTATTGTTATAAGAACCGGCAAAGAATCCGCCAAGGTCAGTATTCCAATGCGGCATTCCCGTCAGAGAAAAATTCAACCCGGCAGTAATTTGCCTACGAAACATATCCCATGAAGATCCTACATCGCCCGTCCATACATTTGAGCCATAACGTTGTTGCCCCAAGAATCCTGAACGGGTCAAGATAATGACACGCTTATCGCGAGTCAGAGCACGCTGATGATCAGACACTCCGCCTACTGTTACGAGCGGAAAAGCGTTCCGTACGCTACGGAAGGAACCGGAATAAGTCTGTCGGTCGAAATCCGAATCTTTGGGGTTAAAGTGGTCAGGTTCTGTCGAGTCCATCCACCATCCGTCCATGCCAAGCTGAAAGATACCTTTGTTCAAGTAATTCCAATAAATATCACGAGCCTTCGGATGATATGGATCATAAACCTTCACGCCAGAAGGATAATCAAAGTTAGGCGGCCATCCTTCCACACCCGATTCGGGCCATGTAGCCATATCCATCAGCAACCCTTCCTTCTCAAGTTCCTTGAAAGGTTTAGTCTTTGGACCAAAAGAAGACCAAATGGAAATCATCATGTGTGCATTCAAGCCGTGGACTTCATCAATCATCCTTTTCGGATCACGGTACTCGTAATTCAGGAACTCCATTGCATTCCATAAATAGTTACTTCCCCAATATTGCCAATCCTGAATGATACAGTCAAGCGGTATGCCCAAT
>OIKZ01000252.1_pt1 | contig 14717 bp, 10 predicted proteins | sample 1584261 | NCBI WGS metagenome assembly OIKZ01 (sample SAMN02674606, study PRJEB24791) | human gut metagenome, SKBSTL068 | isolation source: stool | host: Homo sapiens | place: USA | reverse complement strand
CCGGACAGGTTGTCCATGTCGGGCAGGTCGTTCAGATATTCGTCCTTGTTGAAGTCGGACATGATTACTTGTTGTCCTTGTCGTCATCGTCCACGACTTCGGCGTCAACCACGTCGTCGTCAGCGGGAGCGGAACCGGCGGCACCTGCGGCGCCTGCGGCATCGGCGGCACCCTGCTGTGCGTAGAGGGCCTGGCCGATCTTCTGGGCGGAGGTCATCAGCTCGCTCTGGGCGGACTTGATCTTCTCAATGTCCTCACCCTTCAGGGCTTCCTTGAGCTCGTTGACCTTATCGGTGACTTCCTTGGCCACATCGTCGGAGAGCTTGTCTTTATTGTCGTTGACGAGCTTCTCGGTCTGATAGGCGAAGGATTCGGCCTGGTTGCGGGTTTCGGCGTCTTCCTTGCGCTTCTTGTCTTCGGCTTCGTGAGCTTCGGCTTCCTTGACCATGCGGTCGATTTCGTCCTTGCCCAGGCCGGAACCGCCGGTGATGGTCATGGACTGTTCCTTGCCGGTGCCCTTGTCCTTGGCGGACACGTGCACAATGCCGTTGGCGTCGATATCGAAGGTGACCTCGATCTGCGGAACGCCACGCGGAGCCGGAGCGATGCCGGTCAGCTCGAAGGTGCCCAGCGGCTTGTTGTCGCGAGCGAACTCACGCTCGCCCTGATAGACCTGGATGAGCACGGACGGCTGGTTGTCTTCAGCGGTGGAGAAGACCTCGGAACGCTTGGTCGGAATGGCGGTGTTGCGGTCGATGAGCTTGGTCATGATGCCACCCTTGGTCTCGATGCCGAGGGACAGCGGGGTCACGTCGATAAGCAGGACGTCCTTACGGTCGCCCTTGATGACGCCGGACTGCACGGCGGCACCGACAGCCACAACCTCATCCGGGTTCACGGACTGGTTGGCTTCCTTACCGCCGGTAAGCTCCTTGACGAGCTCCTTGACGGCCGGCATACGAGTGGAACCGCCGACGAGCACCACATGGTCGATGTCGGAAACACCGATGCCAGCGTCGTGCAGCACGTTGTTGAACGGGGTGCGGCAGCGGCCCAGCAGGTCGGAGGTCATGCTCTCGAAGTGGGCACGGGTCAGGGTTTCGTCCAGGTGCACCGGAGTACCGTCAGGGGTCATGGCCAGATACTGCATGGAGATGGAGGTGCTCGAGGAGGAGCTCAGCTCCTTCTTGGCCTGCTCTGCGGCTTCCTTCAGGCGCTGCATGGCGACCTTGTCGCCGCTGAGGTCCACGCCGTCGGTGCGCTTGAACTCGCTGACCATCCACTTCATGATGCACTCGTCGAAGTCGTCGCCGCCGAGGTGGGTGTTGCCGTTCGTGGCAAGGACCTCGATGACACCGTCGCCGATGTCCAGAATGGAGACATCGAACGTGCCGCCGCCCAGATCATAGACCAGGATCTTCTGGGGGGCTTCGTTGTCCAGGCCGTAGGCCACTGCGGCGGCGGTGGGCTCGTTGATGATGCGCAGAACATTCAGGCCCGCAATGCGGCCCGCGTCCTGAGTGGCCTTGCGCTGGCTGTCGTCAAAATAGGCAGGCACTGTGATGACCGCCTCGGTCACCGGCTCGCCCAGGTAGCTCTCGGCATCGCGGCGGATCTTGGTCAGGATCATGGCGCTGATCTCCTGCGGGGTCAAGTCCCTGCCATCGATATGAACCCGGTGATCAGAACCCATGTACCGCTTGATGCTGGACACCGTGCGGCCTGAGTTTGTGGCGATCTGGCGCTTTGCCGCGCCGCCCACCAGACGCTCGCCATCCTTGGTAAAGGCCACCACGCTGGGGGTGGTGCGCTCGCCTTCGGCGTTGGTGATGACCACAGGCTTGCCGCCCTCCACCACCGCCACGCAGGAGTTGGTGGTGCCAAGGTCAATTCCGATCACTTTGCTCATAGTGCTTGTCCTCTTTTCTTCGGCGCAGAATATTTCCTTGAATATCTTACCGGTTTCCTATGACGATTTCTTAGAACAAATGTAAAGAAACTGTGTTTCAGGCGTTTTTATCGTCGGCCAGCAGCTGATCGGTCAGCAGTTCAGCCTCCCGCAGCCAGTCGGCAGCATCCGTTTCGCCCTCGGCCTGCAGGATCCGAAAGCCCTGCACGGCTTCGGCCACCTGCAGCAGCGCCTTTTTGCGGGAGAGGTACTGGGTCTCGTACTGGGCAAGACGCAGGCAGACCTGCGGGGTGTAGGCGATGTCCGGCACCTCCCGGGCAGCGCTCTGGGCGCGGCGGTAGTATTGCAGGGTCTCCGCCATCTCCCCACCCGATGCGGCACAGTCATCCCCCAGGGCGATCATGGCCTGCACCTCCCCGGCCTGTGCGGCCTTTTTCCACATCCGCCGGGCCTGGGTCTTATTCTTCCGGGTACCCCGGCCATAATACAGGCAGTCCCCCAGGGCAGAAAGCGCCTCTGCGCTGCCCGCCTCGGCGGCGGCAGTGTAGCGTGCCGCTGCCTCCGGCCAATCCCCGGCCCGGGCGGCGGCGTGCCCGGCTTCCAACTCCTGAGCGCCGGGGTTGTCGCTTCCCCGCTCCGATCTCAGCAGCCCGCTGAGCAGGGAGACATCCAGCGTGGCAGAGCTTGTCCACGGATCCAGCACCACACCATCGATGCCGTCCGTTTCCAGCGCATACTCCATGGCGCTGCGCAGGCTGCGCTCCACCATGGGGCGGGTGGCGCTGGCCTTTTCCGCCTCGGCGTTCTTTACCGAGGTGAACAGCGGCAGATAATTCCGCTCTTTCCGGGTGTGGAGCAGCCAGGGCTGCAGGCCCTCGGCCCGCTCCTCCGGGATGGGCAGATGCGCCCAGGGGGCGGCCCCGCTCTGGGGGTCCACCGCCGCATCCAGCGGAACCAGCACCTTGGTCTGCAATTCCAGCGCATAGTTCAGGGCGTTCATCAGGCTCCAGAAATGTTCCTCGTTCTGCTCCCGGTACAGCCGCGCCACGGCCTCCTCCACAAACGGGCAGCCTGTGCCCACCGGCCCGTACTGCGGCGCAGTCCGCTTTTTTCCGCTGCCCACCGGCCGGAAGCGCCGACCGCCCATGTTGTATGCCATTTATCTCACCCTTCTTTTTCATCAATAGGATAAGTATAGCAGGAATCCGCAAATTTCACAATATTTTCCCGCAGGCAGCCGAACGCAAAAACAGCAGGCGGCTGCACATGGCCGTCTGCTGTTCGGTTCACCCTTCTGCCGGTTTCTCCGCATCGTCCAGATAGTTCTCGATGTTGCCGATGCTGTACCGGTTCTCGTTGGCTTTCACGCTCCGTGCACTGGCATCGTAGCAGGCTTCCAGAATGGGCATCACTGGCTGCTGGCCCTCCGGGTCGGTCAGATGTCCGATGGCCCGGGCCTCATAGTAGTTGTCGATGATCTGGTTCACGATCCGTTTGCGGTCACGGAGCGGAGTCTGCAGGTTGGCCAGCAGCTCCTGCCGGATGCCGCAGCTGTTGCTGCCGTGGTCGCCGAACAGGATGTAATACTCCTGCTCGATCTCCAGCGGTGCAGCCTGATGCAGATAATAATCCGCCAGTGTCCTCCGCTTCTTTTCGGTGCTGAAGCCCTTGATATCCTCCATGCCGCGCGGAAAGAGTTCCGGATGCAGGATCCACATTTCATAGGGCCCCACCGGCAGGTGCAGAGTATCGAATACATCCAGAAAATCCTCCAGCGCAATGCGGATCTCGCCCCGCTCCCATTTCTGAATGGTGCGCTTGTCCCGCCCCAGCATATCCGCAAGCTCCTGCTGAGATCTGCCCGCCACGTTCCGGGCAAAGGCAATGGCTTCCCCGATTCGGTTCCGGTAGTTGGTCATATTCTTTCCCTCCTGACACACACTTGTACACCAGGCATTCCAATGTCTGGCGACATAAAATACTTTCCTCTGATAAAAGGATAATGGTTTGTCCCGCCTTCTGTCAAGAGTTGCAAATTCAATCACTTCACGTCAAATTTTTGTTAAATGTGTCATTCAAGCCGGACAGCCGCCTTTTTTGCAGAGATTTTGCCGCTCCGTGGGGCATCCACCCCCTGTCTTAAACAACGTTCGGGCCATTTTGTCCTTTTTTACCTGCCGGAGGCAGCCGGATGTGTCAGGTACACCACAACACGCAACGCAAAATATTTTTTGTAAAAAATTCCTCTTCGGCAAGTTTTTCCCAGCGCGTCCGTTTCCATACACGCAAAAAACGCCCATAGCCGTCAAAAACAGCCATGGGCGGGTGCTTTTTCTTTATGCCAGTTTGTTCAGCCGTACGGCAACGTAGGGATCCGGGAGCTTGAGCTCGTCGGCAAGGTCGGCTTCAGATTCGTACTTCTCCGCCGCCATGCCCACCACAACGCTGCACACGTCAAAGCGTCCGGCGGGCGAAAGAGCCGTGACCTTGGCTTCTCCATCGGCAATGGCGGTCACTACGCCGTCCGCATCCACGGTAACGACACCGGGGTTGCTGCTGACCCATGTAATGGGCACACTGCCGCCGCCTTCCACCGCAACGGTGGCCGTCAGACGTTCCTGGGTGCCCACGGTGCGGAGCAGCAGGTCACTCTTGTTCAGGGTCACCTTGCCGATATCCGAAGTCACCGTGACGCTGCACCGCAAAGCCTGGCCGTTGGAGACCATTGCCGTGATGGTGGTGGTGCCCGCCGCCTGAGCCGTGACAAGGCCCTTGTCGCTGACTGTGGCAACCTCAGGGTTGCTGCTCATCCACTGGTAGACATAGAGGAAGGAGTGGTCGCTGTTGGTCAGCTGGAGCTGGTGGGTGGGGTGCAGGTCATTGTACTGCAGCACAAGACTCAGGCTGGTGGTATCCAGCGTGGGCTTTTTTCTGGCTGCTTCTTCATTTTTGCGGGTCACGGTCACCTTGCAGGCGGCGCGTTCGCCGTGGTCGGAGATGGCGGTGATGATGGCAGTGCCCGCATTGCGGCCCGTCACCTTGCCGTCGCCATCCACCGTGGCAACATTGGAGTTGCTGCTCATCCAGACGATGAAGTAATAATCGCTCTGTCCGCTGGTGTACAGGTAGCCCTTGGGGCGGGGGTCATCATCGGTGATCTCCAGCTCCATCTCGGTCAGCTCCAGTTCCAGCTTGGAGCCGGTTCCGGTCAGGCCTGTCAGCACACCGGGCGCGGCCTGCGCGGGCAAAGGGGCAGCCAGCAGGGCCCCGCTCAGAGCCAGCAGGGCCAGAAGCCGCCCCGCGGTTTGGAATTTCCATTTCATTGGGTCGAACTTCCCTCCTTGTTTCATCCCATGGGATCAAAGGAATGCCGCACACATGGAAAAATTTCGCGTCCATGATTTTTCTCACTATTGATTTATTTTACACGTCCGGCCAATGTGGGTCAAGTTTTTCGCCCAAAGTGCTGTGCTTTCGCACCCGATTTCGTCGGGAATTCCAATTTTTTCCGATTTTTTTGTGCAGAACATCAGGGTCAAAAAGCGCTCAGTCACCTCCGGTGACAGCTCCCCTGATAGGGAGGCCAGGTTCACGCGCTTTCTTCGGTGTAATACTGTGCCTGGGCGTTCCACAGTTCGTAATACTTTCCATCCGGCTCCCCCAGCAGTTCCTCATGGGTGCCCTGCTGGACGACCTCGCCGTGGTCGAACACGGCGATCTCATCACAGAACTTGCAGGAGGACAGCCGGTGGCTGATATAAATTGCAGTCTTATCGCCCGCGATCTCGTTGAACTTTGCGTAGATCTCCGCTTCAGCCACCGGGTCCAGGGCGGCGGTAGGCTCATCCAGCACGATGAAAGGTGCATCCTTGTACAGGGCCCGGGCAATGGCGATCTTCTGGGCCTCGCCGCCCGAGATGGTCACGCCATCCTCGTCCAAATCTTTATAAAGGCAGGTGTCCAGCCCCTTGGGCATCCGGGCCAACCGGTCGGAAAAGCCCGCTTTTTGCAGGCAGTCGGCGGCACGGGCGGCATCATAATGCTGGGCCGTGGCAACATTCTGGCCCAGCGGCAGGGCGAACAGCTTGAAATCCTGGAACACCACCGAGAAGATATCCATGTACTCATCGTAGCGGTACTTACGGATGTCGATGCCGTTGAGCAGGATGACACCCTCGGTGGGGTCGTATAGGCGGCAGAGCAGCTTGATGAAGGTGGTCTTGCCGCTGCCGTTCATGCCCACCACGGCCAGCCGCTCCCCCACCTTGAAGGTCATGCTCAGGTGGCGCAGGGCATATTGCTCGCTGCCGGGGTACCGGAACGAGACATCCAGGAACTCCACGGTATACTGGTGGTCGCTCCGCTTTTCGGTGGTCAGGCTGCCCTTGTACATCTTGTTGGGCAGGTCAAGATAGTCATAGAGCGTTTTCAGGTAGGGGGCGTTGAATCTGCAGTCGCCCACGGCGGTGAACAGCCCGCCGATGCCCACAAAAAAGTTGGTGGCTGCGCCCACATACTGGGTCACAGCACCCAGACCAAAGGCCCCGCCGTAGGCCTTCAGGCATACAAAGAGGTAGGCAAGACCCATGAGCAGAGCCGAAACGGCGTTGCCCGTGGCATTCAGGATGCCGAATTCCCCCTTGCGGGCCCGCTCAAAGGCAGGCATGGAGACGGCGGCGTGATCTTTCAAAAACTCGAACTGGTCGTACATCCGCACGTCCAGCGCCTTTTTGTCGTCCCGACATACTCCCATGAGGAAGGCCCAGAGCCGGTTGCCCCAGCGGCCCTCCTCCTCGATATCCGGGCTGCTGATGCCCGCGCTGAAAGCGCACACCGGCGAGAGCCACGCCACGGCCAGGATCAGCACCAGCACTGCCGGAACACAGAGCGGGCTGTTGAGGACTGTCAGCGGGCCGGCGGGCACCCTGGCCGTGAACAGCCCCACCGACAGCACCGCGCCGCCCAGAATACGGAATACCGCCGCGGATACACTGTCCAGCAGCGCCACAGCGTTGGGATTGCCGCCGCCGCAGAAGCTTTCGCTCTGCTGGATGAAATTGTAGAGGTCGTAGACCTGCTGGCTGTCCTCGTCGGCATAATCCATGGACATCTGCTTTTCCATAAAGCAGTCATGGCCCAGCTGCCAGTTCAGCTGTTCCCGCTCCACGCCCTTCCAGTGGAGCAGGACCGACCGCACCAGCGTGAGCAGAGCGGTCACGCCCAGCACCCACGCCGCATCCACGGCAAGGGACTGCGGGTCCCGCGCGTCCGACAGCTCAGCCACCAGCCTGGCCGAGAACCAGACCACGGCATAGGGGCTGACGGCATCCGCCAGTGCCCACAGCACGGTGGACAGCACAAATCGGGGCGTATTTTTCCAGTAAAAGCGCCAGGCCCGCAGGGTCAGCCGAACGCTTTCCTTCAGGGTCATTTTTTCTTCGTTCATACAGCCTTGCCCTCCTTGTAATATTTGCTCTGCACCGCAAACAGCTTGGCATAGCCGCCGTTTTGGGCCATCAGCTGGTCGTGGGTTCCCTCCTCGACCACACGGCCGTTTTCAAGGAAGAGAATGCGGTCACAGAAACGGGTGGAGGCCAGTCGGTGGCTGATGAACAGGCTGGTGCGGCCCCGGGTCATCTCGTTGTACTTCTGGTAGATATCATCCTCGGCGATGGGGTCAAGGGCGGCAGTGGGCTCATCCAGCACAAGAATAGGCGCGTCTTTATACAGGGCACGGGCCAGCATCAGGCGCTGGGTCTGGCCGCCGGAGAACTCCACGCCGTCCAGATAGACATCCCGGCCCACATGGGTCTTGATACCCGCCGGGAGGGATGTGATTTTTTCCGTCAGCCCTGCCTGGTCAAGACAGTACCGCACCTTTTCCTCGTCGATGCCGTCCATGGCCTGGGCCACATTCTCGGCCACCGTGCAGGAGAGCACGCTGAAATCCTGAAAGACCGCTTCAAACAGCTTGTAGTACTCCCGGCGGTTATACTGCCGGATATCCTGCCCGTTCAGCAGAACACGCCCCCCGGTGGGGTCAAGGAAGCCGCAGATCAGCTTGACCAGTGTCGTCTTGCCAGCGCCATTCAAGCCCACGATGGCCAGGTTCTCGCCGGGGTGCAGTGTCAGGCTCATGTGGGCGATGGTGTTTTTCTCCGCGCCGGGGTAGCGGTAGCTCACATCCTCCAGCTGCAGCTCATAGGGCATATCCAGCCGCTTTTCCAGCGGGATGCCCTCCTCAAACCGGAAGGGTTCCGGCAGCTCGAGGAACTCCCGGATGGTGGAGATGTCCAGGCTCTGCTTGCGCAGGAGGGCAAACTGCTCCATCAGGCCTGTGACCCACTGGGCAAAGCCGGAGGCCGCACCGAAGTAGAGCAGGAATTCCGACACCGGCAGGCCCCTGGTCACGGTGAGCCAGAGCAGATAAGCATAGGCCGCACCGTTGCGCACCAGCAGCAGGGCCAGGTCGATGAGGTTGGCGGTCAAGTAGGCGCGCTCCCGCTTTTCGAGAAAGGCATAGTTGAGCCGCAAAGCAGAATCGTACAGGTCAGTGAGCCACTGCCGCAGGCCGAAGATGCGGATATCCTTGCCGAACTCGCGTCCCTCGGCGGTGTTGCGCAGGTAATGCAGGCTCCGGGTGATCTTTGCCCCCTCCTCCCGGTGGCGGTAGCCCCACTCGTTGATATTCCTGGTGGAAAAATAGCTCACCACAGCGGTCAGGGCCGTCAGGACACAGAGCCAGGGGTTCAGCCCGGACAGCAGAGCCAGATACACCCCGAAGCCGATGAGATTTGTCATGATATCCGTCCAACTTTTCCAAAAAGCCTCTCCGGAAGCACGGTTGTTCATACAGGCATCGTGGCCCTTCTGATACATCAGACGGAAGGCTTCATCCAGCAGGTTGGCATAGGCCGTGCGGGTGCGCTTGGTGTTGATGCGCTTCAGCAGCTCCAGCCGCACGCCGCACCGGCCAAACATGGTGAGGTGGTCGATGTAGTAGCACAGCGCGGTCAGGGCAAACAGCAGGATGGTGAACCCGCCGATGGCACCCAGCAGCTGGCCCAGCGGCGCGCCGCTTTCCAGTTTGCCCAGCACCGCCGGGCTGATGAGCATTTCGGCAGTGGTCTTGCCTGCCGTGCAGACGGCCAGCAGCACCACCAGCAGCGGCACGCTCCGTCGGGTGTCCCAGGCCACCGAGAGCATGTAGGCAGTGTTCTGCCAGACATTGTATTTGGGCTTTGGCTTTTTGGTTTTCTCGTTCTTTCCCATTTTGGAATCCCCTTTCACTTGTCTGGCAATGATCCTAACACAAAAAATCGCCCCCGACACATTCCGGGGACGAAACGCCTGATTTGGGGGATGAATTGCAGGAACCTCTCCGTCAATGCTTCGCATTGCCACCTCTCCTAGTAGGAGAGGCAAGCCAGTAGCAGCGTGAACTTGGCTCCCCAATCAGGGGAGCTGGCGCGGAGCGCCTGAGAGGTTTACACCTGTGGAATCAATATCTCCGTCGTGAATGCCCCATCCTCGCTGTTGCGGCTGAGGTAGCCATCCAGCTTTTCCACGATGGCATCAATGCGCACCAGCCCGAAGCCGTGGCCCTCGCCCTTGGTGGTGACAAAACGGCCCGCAAGCTTTTTCTGCTTTTTAGTTGCCGTGAAATTGGTGAAGGAGATATAGAGCTGTGTGCCCTTCATATCCATATATACCCGGATGAGCCGCTCCTCCTCGGGCAGCTCCGCACTGGCATCCATGGCGTTATCAAAAAGGTTGCCCAGGATGCAGCAGAGGTCAAGCTCACTCATTTTCAGTTTGACCGGGATATGGGCATCGATCTGCACCGGGATATTTCGGCTCTTGGCAAGGGAGATCTTGCTGTTGATGATGGCATCAGCCATGGCGTTGCCGGTTTTTACAGCCAGATCAACAGTGTTCAGGTCGGTATCCAATGCATCCAGGTAGGCTTTGATGCCGTCCAGATTCCCCTGTGCCGCCAGCACCTTCATGGTCTGGATGTGTCCCCGGTAATCGTGCCGCCATCCCCGCATCTGGCGGTACATGTTGTCCACCTCTTTGTAGTGGGTCTCGATGAGCTCCCGCTGGTAAGCGGCGATGCGTTTATCGAGGAGCTTTGAAAAGAATTTAAGTTTCATCATTAAGTCCTCTCAATGATCGCCCGGTTCAGGGGCTCATAGGCACCCCGGGGCAATGGGAGAGCGGTACCATCGGCCAGCACGACTTCCTTTTTGGTCACACGGCGGATCTGTTTCAGGTTCAGGATCATCCCCCGCCCCACCCGGAGGAAGCCTTCGTCCAGCTGGGCCTCGAACTCACCAAGCGTCCGCTTGACGGTGTAATCCTGCCTGGCATGAACCGTGACGTAATTCTGGTGCACGTCCAGATACCGCACCTCATACAGCGGCAGGCGCACCAGCTCGCCGGAAAGCTCCAGGTTCAGGCACCGGGCGTTGCGGCGGTGCTTTTCCCAGGCACGGTCGAGAACAGCAAAGAGCTTTTCGCGGCTGACCGGCTTCACTAGGTAGTGGAGGGCGGCCACGTCATAGCCCTCGGCAATGTAATCGGAGTAGCCGGTGATGAACACGATCTGCACGGCTTCATTCTCCTGCCGCACCGTTTTGGCCAGCGTCACACCGTCCGTGCCCGGCATTTCCACGTCCAGAAGTAATAGGTCAAAGCTTTTGTCCTCTGCGTAGCGAAAAAGAAAGGCATCCGCCGAGGCAAAGCGCTCACTCTCCACCTCAATGCCACGCTCTGCGGCCCACTGGTGCAGAATGCTCCCCACAAATTCAGCATCGGTCGTGCTGTCATCACAGATCGCGGCACGGTATGACATAGCGGGCTCCCCTCTCTTTCCGTAAACTCTGGGTAGAAGTATGACACACTTTGTCCGCAATTGCAACAAAAAGAAGCGGCTGACACGACAGCCGCTTCTTTTTGTACGATTTCATTTTATGAATTATTTTCAGTTGTGCTGTTTCAGGGCGCAGACCGCAATGCTCAAAGCGCTCCATGCCGCCTGATACATCAGGACAGCGGCCACCGACAGGGTGCCGATGCTGCCCGCGTAGGTCAGCAGAACACCGATGACCACCGAGAACCAGACCGAGACCATCTGCACCGTGGTGGCGCTCGTCTCGGCGTTCTGGGCCTTTTCCGCCGCGCGCAGACCGCCGATCAGGCTGGCAAAGCCCTTATCATGCAGCATACAGCAGCGGGCCGTCTCGTCCGGCTGGGCAGGGGTCAGCGCGCTGCACTGCTCCTGATCCAGCAGGGTGATCATCCCCTCGGGCAGATGGTAAGCCTCGGTGATGTGGCGGGCCGTCAGGCTGGGGTCCTCACAGGTGACCAGCAGGCGGATGTTCTCCCGCTGCAGCACCTCCAGCCCGCGGGCGGCGTTGCGGCCGCCCACATAATGGAGCACGAACATGGCGTGCAGGCTGCCGGAAACAGCCAGATACAGGATCTGCAGCGCGCCGTTCTGGGAGTGCTCATCCTCATACTCCTGCTCAGGCAGGGGCACGCCCTCCCGCTCCATGTACAGCCGGTTGCCGATGAGCACCCGGTTGTTATCGCACCAGGCGGCAAAGCCAAGACCGTGGTGGACCTCCAAGTCCTTCACAGGGTACAGGATCTCGGTGCGGTCCTCGATGATCTGACGGAACAGCCCCCGCAGGGTCTCGCAGCTGTGGTTGAGGATGCTGGCCGCATAGAGGATGGCGCGGTCGATGCGGCCGCCCTTGAAGATGCGGATATCCTCCAGATTCACGCTGTCGGCGGTAAAGAGCTCGTCGGCATCCACCTGCACGGTGTCCACACCGCCCAGCTCCTCAATGGCGGCCCAGCCGGGCACCACGGCACCGGCGGCGGCTGCGGTTTTTTGCAGGCGCAGGGAAGCGATGCCCGCAACAAGGGTGGAGGACAGCGGTGCACCCATGCAGAGCATGGAGGTCAGGGCTGCGGCCATGCCGTTGGGCCCGCCGCCAAACAGCAGGAACACCAGCCCGCTGAGCACGGCGGCACCCAGCAGGATCAGGGCTGTCTTGCGGGCGCGGCGCTCACTGGCGCGCTCCCCGAAGCTCTGCTCCACCAGCGCCTCGTCCCACTGGACAGGGCGGCTGAGCAGCACCCAGGGGTCTTTCTGATCCAGGCTCCGGGCCAGCACCCGGATCAGGTCTTTATCCCGGACACGGAACGCGCCCTGCAGCCCCTCAGGGGATCGGGCGGCAAGGTCATAGCCGTTTCTGACGGCAGTCAGCAGGACACGGCTGCCCAGCAGGGCCAGGAACAGGCCCAGTGCGGCCACGCCGGAAAGCAGCGTCCAGCTGGAGTTCTGATAGCTCTGGGCGTTGAGCAGGGCGACCGCAGCCTGCACCAGCGCACCGCAGGCGGCCAGCGCCGGCATGGTGTCTGCACTGGGGCGGCCCTTGAGACCCTGCAGGCCATCCCGCAGGACAGGCCAGCCCACAGCCAGCGCACCGGCCAGAAAGAGCAGGTTGGCGGCATAGAACGCCGCCGGGGCAATCACGGGGTCAAGGGAGGCCACAGGGGCCAGCAGCCCCTCGGCAACAAGGCCAAAGTGGAGCAGTACCACGGCAAGGATGCCCTCCAGCACACACCGCAGCGTCAGCTCCGCGCCCATCCGGCGGAGCTTCTCCCCCACCTGCTCGGGCGTTTCCGGCTCGGCTTCCTCTTCAGGCTTCTCCGCAGCCTCCGGCGCGGCGGGGGCCGCTTTCTCAGCAGGCTGGGCCGGGGCCTCCTCTGCCGGGGCGGCAGGCCGGGCAGGTGCTTCGTCCTCTTCCAGTCCCATCAGCGGCAGGCTCATGCTGTCATCCTTGCTGGGGGCCTCGGTGCGGGTAGGGGCCTGCGGCTCGTTCTCGTCCGCGCCCTTGCCAAAGAACTGGAAAGCCGTTTCCGGTTCCGGCTCAACCTCTGGCGCGGCTTCCGGGGCAGACTTTGCCTGCTTTACCGACTGATCCTCGGCAAACACCATGGGGATGGCCGGGCCCTCAGGCGCTGCGGGAGCTTCCGGCTCCACGGCCAGCACCTCTTCGGGGGCATCCTGCATTTCCTCCACCGGGGCGGGCTTGGGGGTGCCATAGAGCATGGCCTTGAGTTCGGCCATCTCTGCGTCCTCCTGCTGCTCCTGCGGGGTCAGGGGTTCCCGGCGGCGGGGCGGCTCCGGCTTTTTCTCGGGCTGGGGTGCGGGCTGGGGTTCCGGCTTCGGCGCTGCGGGGGCTTCCGGCGCGGTGGGCAGAGCCACAGGCTCTGCTTCCTCCAGCTCTCCGGGCTCCAATGCCAGCTCCAGGCCGGCCTCGGCTTCTTCCTCATGGCCCAGCACGATCTCACCCGTGGGCGGCAGCTCATTCTGCACGGCCGGGGCGGCGGCAAGCTCCTCTTTGTCCTTTTCGCGGTGAAAGAGCTTGCCCAGCAGGCTGCCGGTGCTCTCCTTTTCCTCATCGCGGCGCTTCATCTCTTCGGGCACCTGTGCCACGCTGGTGCTGAAAAACGTGCGGAACTTCTCGTTCTGCGCATCGATCTCTTCCTGTGTCAGCTCTTTGCGCTTATCATCCTTTGGCATCCTAGTCCCTCCCTGTTCTGGTCACGGCGGTCTGGCCGCTGTTTCTTACTCTGCGGCGCGCTGGCTCTGGATCTCGTACAGGATGATGCCAGCTGCCACCGAGACATTGAAGCTGTCCACACCGGTGCCCTGAGCGGCCATATCCAGCCGCACCACACCATCGCAGAGCTTTTTCACCAGCTGGGATACACCGCTGCCCTCGCTGCCCAGCACCAGTGCGATGGGGCCGGTCAGGTTGTTCTTGCGCAGGGGCACACCGTCCATATCAGCACAGTAGACGAACACCCCCTGATTCTTCAGGCGGCGGATGGTCTCGCCGATGTTGGCCACACGAGCCACCGGCAGGCGTTCTGCGGCACCTGCGCTGGACTTGATGACGGTAGGCGTGACCGATGCGCCGCCGCGCTTTGGGATCACGATGCCATGCGCACCGCACAGCAGAGCACTGCGCATCACGGCACCCAGATTGTGCGGGTCTTCAATGCCATCGCTCAGCACCAGAAAAGGTGCCTCGCCCTTGTCCTTGGCTGCTGCCATCAGGTCGTCTACCGTCACGTATTCGATCTCGCTGGCAAATGCCGCCACACCCTGATGGCTCTCGGTGCCGGTCATCAGGCGCAGCTTGTTGGGGTGCACCCGCTTCACCGTGGCACCCGCTTCCTTTGCCAATGCGGTATAGTAAGCCGCCACGGCCGGAGCCATGCCCTCAGCAATGAGCACGGTGTCCACGCCGGAACCGCTTTTCAGCAGTTCGGTCACCGGATTTTTGCCATAAACAAGGCTCTCGTTCTTCTGCAGCGGCTCCTCCGGGCTGCGGCGCGGACGGCGCGGCTGATTCTTTTCTTCCATTGTATTTTCTCCCTTTCTTTGTATTACCGGAACGTGCTGCATGCACCCTCCAAAAGGTGCGCGGCATCCTGCACTGCGCACCCATCGCGTTTCCATATGATAACTCATTTTGAAGTATAACATATGCCGCCTTTGTTTGCCAGTAAATCACCATTTTTTGTCCCTGTCCGGCAAAAGTTTTCACACCCTGTTCACGGTCTGCCGCATTTTCCGCTTTTGCAGGTCGCGCTCCTTTTTGCAGAAATGTTTTGCCGCACAGGTGCATCTTCACTCTGTTGCTGCACAAGCGTCCTCTGTTTTGCCGACGAGAAAAGTTTTCCACAAAAATGTGGTATACAATCCGTAAAGGGCCGATCA
>OIKZ01000219.1_pt1 | contig 16918 bp, 20 predicted proteins | sample 1584261 | NCBI WGS metagenome assembly OIKZ01 (sample SAMN02674606, study PRJEB24791) | human gut metagenome, SKBSTL068 | isolation source: stool | host: Homo sapiens | place: USA | reverse complement strand
GTCTCCCAGCGGCCAATATATGCAATTTGGTACATAAGGCACCTACTTTCGTTGTGGCTTTACTTTATATGGTATCGTCCGGCCCAGCACCCGGCCCTTACCAACGACATTGGCTCCTTCATAGATCAAAAATTCCGCATTGTTTTCCAGCGGGCCGTAGTCCACAGTGTCCGGGTAAAGGGGCTGAACATTACCCAAAGCCGTTTCATCAAATGCACAACGCTCCGTTCCATCCAGGAAGCACACCCCCAGATATTCAGTGGTTCCTGTGACAACAAAATGGGGACTATACTTTCCACTGACCAGGCTGGGGGGAGCCTTTCTCTTGCCGCCCCAGAAGATGACCTCCACATGGAGCACCGCCCGGTTTTCATCTGTCCCAATCATGCTGTATCACTCCTATCCCACAATAGTGGTCTCCTCGACGGCCAGATTGTCGTAATCCATGGCGATCAGTTTCTCGGCGGCCTCCGGGGTACACATGAACCAGGTGCTTACGCCCCAGGCGTCCGACCTTGTGACCGTGAAAAAGTCGGTTTCAGCGGGAACCGGATTTCTTGCGTCACGATAGTGGTCGGAGTAGAGATACACCAGATCCACCTCCCGCTCCGGCAGCCACTTGGCCCGGCGCGCACGGGGCTTTCCGTTTTTCAGCGTCTTTTCCCTGGGGTTCTCGAACCACGCCAGCTCCTTGAGTTTCAGGCCAGTGAAGGCATCCATCAGCCGCTGGGCAATCTCCCGGTGGGTGAACACCCCACAGTTCCAGGAGCCCATGAGCCATGTCATGATAAAATCGCCTACCTTGCTTCCGGGTGCGGGCGGCCCATAGACGCTCTCATCCGCCCACATGACCTCTATCTTTTCACATTGATCTGGCCGGGGACAGGACTGCTTGTTGCCGTATCGGTACATGATATTCACATAACCGAAGTCCTTGCCGGTTCGGTCATGGCCGACGGCTTCTATTTTATAAGCAGTGATTGACATTGCAGTTCCACCTCCTGAGCCAGCACAAAACTCATGCCAATTCCGCGTCCAAAATCTGGACTTGTATTCCTTTCTCATTCACATAGTAAAGCGCAATGTAGTCGATACCGTCCCGCTTGACCTGTTCCCACAGCATCCGTTCACCGTTGAGCAGTTCCACGGTATCCGCTTCATCCGGTTCGAAGTCCTCTTTTTCGTCCTCATAGTCGATACTGTAACCCAGCTCCAGCACCAGCTTGGAAGCAGGGATTTCGTACCGTTTGAGGGGACGATCCTCCAGTTCGGCTGGATTATATTCATCGCAGAACATATTGTCATAGCCATGTCGCCCGCCGTCGAAGATGACGAACTCCTCGCCGCTCTCCGGGTCACGGGCTGCCACCAGTCCGGGAGCCGCATCGCCATCTACAATATAGGATTGGGGTTCTCCCTTTACTGTGAGCAGATCTCCGTAATACCAAACCTCCAGCAGTTCATTGCCAGTGGTAGAACACAATGTCACGGTGGACAGGCGTTTCTGCGCCCACTCCTTCACATGGCCGGTGAGCCAGGTGGGATATTTCTCAGTCATCATAATCTTTCTCCTTCTATTTCAATTTCAGCACAAATCCCCAGATACTCACTACAATCAGAAGAACGCCCAGCAGGAAGAAAACCACACGCCGGTATCCTCTGCTGTGGCGGTGGGCATCCCGCGTACCAGTGGGGTCGCAGAGCCAGTTCCAGTTGCGGGTCGCTCCAATTAAAATCACGGCCCCGATGAGCACCGAGGCAATATACCAATGCTCTTGCAAAAATGCTGTGATCTGTTCGCTGTTCATTTACATATAACCCCCTTTTCATCATCGGGAGTTTCCCGCCGAATAAATTCCTCCCGTTCTTTCAAATCTATTTCCAAGGCTTTTTCCTCCTCAAGATATTCCTCGCAGTCCCGAACCAGCTTTTGGGCGGCTGGGGCATCCGGGGCCAGGGCCAGCCAGCATTTTGCGTATTCATAGGCGGTGGCTGCGGAGCGGTATGCCATCAGGCAAGAATAGCCCATCCGGGAGTTCCAGTAAGGGTCGTTCTCTCCCTGGGTGCGGACGGACTCCAGCAGATCAATGGCGTGTCGGATGAGATCCCCGTCCACTTCACCGTCGGTCCCATGCTCTCCATGATCTCCCAGAGCCGCCAGATTGCTGTAAGCCCGACTCAGCTTGACGGTCAGCAAATAGCCCCGCTCCTGTTCCGGGATAGCCTCGATGGCCTCAATACATCGTGAGAACTCGTCCGCATCATTCCACTTCTCAATCTGCTCCAGCAGTTTTGTTTCTTCTGTCTGATTCATCATTTCACCGCCTTTTCTGTGTTATCCCTTGCCTTTTTTGAAGTGTCCGCTGCCTCGCCAGGTGTTGACCACACAGGTGAAGATCTGACCACAGTGCTTGCACCGGATCATGTGGGCCATGATTTCATCCGCCCAGCCATCCTCTGTCTTTACCTTCTCCAGTGGGCAGGTGGATTCCTCTTGCATCAGTTCAAATTCCCCCTCCGACACCAACTGCTGAATGTAAGCAATACAGGCCAGATAGTCCTTTGGGGCGTCAAATTTTCTCCATGTTTGAATGTTTCGGCAGTGCTCGCACATAGTGGACGCCTCCTTACGCAAATACCTGCTGGTATTTCTCTTTTCATACCGTGCGACTTTTTTAGGTCTGCTGGTGCTGCATGGATACGATCTGGCAGTCAGGGCAGAACTCGATGTAGAGTGTGCCCTCTGTGCCGTCCATCAAAGTATCCCACTGGATCTGGGCCAGATATTTCATGGGCTTTCCGCAGTGGGGGCAGGCGGTGTATTCCCAGTCCTGAACCCAGTTGGCAAAGCCGCCAGCGGTGTTCACATCGTCACAGGCGGCGCCATAGAACAGGGGCACTGGCGCACCGCCCAGCACGAAGGGATTTTCGGTAAGGGACCTGTAGTCCTCCGGCCGGACATAGCAGTCCATCTTTCCCGCCCCGTCAAAGAGCTCTGAGGGAAAGACCTCTACGCCGCCGTCCAGAGTAAAGCGGTTGAAAGCGGGGCCTTTCAGAAAGCCCACGCAGTTGGGACAGCAGGTGGCGGTCAGAATGCCGTCCAGCCCCAGAAACTTCAGCCGCTCGTCCCGGCCGTCCAGCACCAGCATGTCCGCCATCCGCCCGCCGCAGTGGGGACAGGTGTCCTCCCGTGCCCGCCCGATGCGAACGGGGGACACTTCACCGGGGGCTCCCTTGACGAAGGAAAAGCAGGTATCGAAGTTGAGTTGGGTCCGTTGTCCCTTTTTATTAAAGGTCCAGCCGCCGCACTGGGCGTAAATGGACGGGTCTACATAGAGCTTCTTGCGCCAGGAGCGGGGATGATTCTCCAGTTCCAACAGCGTTTCCAGTGCCCGACCATCGCCCTGGAAAGCAAGGCAGCACATCAGGTTGGACGCTTCACTGGAATCCTCTGTGGACAGCAGCGCGTGGATCAGGCCCTCCCCCACATCAGCGGGAGCGTGATAATAGATCTCACAGGGCCAGAACACCTCTGCGGCCAGTGCCACTCGCTGAATCTCCGGGGTGATGGCATCATGGTAGCCAAGCAGCTGCCAAAAGTCGGCGAACTCTGGGTCCTCCATATCAGCCAGCCTCTGGATGTTCTGTATCAAGTTTCTTTGTTTTTCGACAATTTGTTCCGGCATCCAGGCCAGAGCAGCTTGCCGTTCTTGCTCGCACTTACATTTCCAACACAATCCCTCATAACCCAATGGGGTTCCACAGCTGGGGCAGGTATATTTCAGACTCATGTTCTCATACTCCTTTCAGGCAATAAAAAAGCCCCACGCCGCACTGTCATAAAGACAGGCTGACGCAGGACATGAAGAAGCCGCGTTGAAGGAGCCGCATCCACCAGCAGATGTAGTTTCTTCAACAACCAAAATATTTTTTTCGTATCTTAAAGCAGCAAATTGCTGTCCAATATATTTGTTCATAGCGGCACCATTTGTTCTGAGCGTAGTTTTATATCTTATTATATCACAGCACCCCTTCAATGAAAATATTTTGTTGGAAATGCTAATGAAAAATTTTTGTGAATTTGTTAAGGCGCAGGGGCTGTTATCTCCATAGTGTCTGGATGGATCAGAGTGATTACTTTTCCCTGATGCAAGGCATAGTTGACTGTCTGTGCTGTGCCTGAACGCAGCTTTTTCTGATTATCAAACACACCGATAAGGTACTCTGCATGATCGACCATATAATAATTTCTTTTTTTATAACTGGAAACATCCGCAGAATGTGAAATAACAATAGAATCGTTTGCGTTTTGGATCAGCTTTTTCAATCTATGTTTACTCTGATCCGGCCATTTAGAGTCATAGCCGATGAAGGGAACTACAACGATAATTTTAATATAAAAGTCAATATGCTTCATCCGGTTCGGTAGGTGCTGCGGTAATATCGCGGTAGAAAGTAGCCCATGCAGCTTCCTCATAGGGGTGTACAAAAAAGAAGCCAATGCTCAATGGAATTGTCAGCAGAAGAACAAGAGAAATCGCCAGAGCCTCTGAACCGGTGAAATATTTGAGAACCAGAAAACCCTCGGCATACAGTGGCACCGAACAGAGCAGCTCCCAGCCAATGAAGCTGAAATCCAGACAGAACAGCCGCCATTTGTTGCCATTCATGATCCGCCGGGATTCTGTGATCGCTTCATTTGCGGTCAGCGAAGGATGCTCGGACATGATGTAAGGTGTCATCGCATAGCTGTATGTTTTCACGATTCCCGGAATCACCAACAGCAGCGACCAGAGGGCGATGTACAGACCCTGCAGGAATTTCATGCAGAAGCCATCCCACAGACGGTCTTTCTGAGAGAACAAGTCCGAGATGGCAGCATCATTTCCATCTACAAGGTTCAGATTAAAATGAGCATATCCCAGTTGAACTGCACCGCCCACGATCAGTTGGAGGACTGCCCACAGAACAATGCCGGCAAGCAGAACAGCAAGCAGCCGACCGCCGTTGGGCTGGGAGAACAGTTCAAAATGGATGTCCTTTGCCTGATTGGAATTGGATACGGCACTGTTGGAACTGCTCACAATGGTAGCACCGAGCGCACTGGCGGCAATACCTGTCAAAACAGCAGTTTTCCATTTTCCGCGCAGGGCATCGAGAGCGAGCATACGATAGTCGGCAGATACTTTCATAAAAGCAACCTCCTGTCTGAAAACGGCAAGGATTTGTGAAATAGGAAGATGATATGCCACTTTAATTTAGATACGTTTGAAAAGCTGAAAAAATTGCAGCATGAATGAAAAAGAGGCTGTTACACCGGTTTTATCCTTGTGCAACAGCCCCTTCCTTTACTTCAGCAGCTTGTCCAGTTCATCATATTGCATTACTGGAGCTTTGCAAGGATTTCTTCAGCCGTCATACCGCTGGCAAGTATCTTTTTCAATACGGATTCTGCTTCAGCCTTTTTGGATTCTTCTGCGGCCTTTTTTTCGGCAGCAACCTTTTTTGCCTCTGCTTTAGAAAGTTCCTTTGCTGCAACCTTCAAAGCAGATTTTTTACTTTTCAACTGTTCCTTCAGTGTGCTAATGTTGTCAGACAGTGCGGCAATCTCGGTTTCAATTTGTTCTTTGGCTGCGGTCTTTTCAGCAACAATAGCCGCATAGTCAATATTTGCTTTCTTGGTACGCACTGCATTCTTGCTTCCTTTTGGTCTAGCCATAATAGTCCCTCCATCTAGTATTGGAATTTAGCTAATATAAGTATATTCTTTCTGTCTCGAAATGGCAATGCTTTCTTAGACAATAAGAGCGGAGCCTTTTGCAAGGCCCCGCTCTTATTGCTGCCGTTAAGCAGAAAATGAAAATGAAGGAGATTTATCTTTCAAAGCCGCCTGTGGACTGCTGCGGCGATGGGGAACCACAACAAACCCATCAGACAGGCTTTGGAAGAAGCGAAAAGGTTCAGGAGAAATGCGCTGTCACAGATTGATGCCGATTCCAAGGATCACGAACAGGATTGCCAGACAGATGCAACTTACCCCGTTTCTTCGTTCCGTGAAAGCGTCCAGAGAACACTTCGCACGCTGTTTTGCCTTTTCCAACTGGGATGCCCCCGCATAAGCAGAGAATCCGGCACAAATCAAAAGCATCAAACCGATCCAGATCATCATAAGCATTTCTCCAATCAAAACCTTACCATTCCACGCCCAGAGAACGCAGACTCTCGGCAAGGGCAGCGACATCCATGTTGAACACGATGCCTGCCATATTTTCGTGGAGTGCGCCCTCCACGTTGATGGGCGTATCATCAATAAAGACGCATTCCTCCGGGCGAAGGGCAAACTTGTGCAGGAAGGTGCGGTAGATCTGCGGGTCGGGCTTCAGCAGCTTGACCTCTGCGGAGATCAGGGCACCGTCCATCAGCTTGCTGGCCTCTGCCCGTGCCCAGTAGATGGGCTGGCGGGTGGCAGCGTTGGAAAGCAGGTAGAGCCGGTAGCCCTTTGCTTTCAGTGCCTGCAAAAGCTCCAGCATTCCCTCCACCGGCACAATGGGGTCATCCCACTTTTCGATCAGCTCACGGGCTGCATCGTGCAGACGCTCCGGCAGGCGGGGCAGAATGCGCTGTTCTGCGATTTCCTCGTCGATCACGCCCCGGTCCAGCATGGTCCACTCCACCGAGCGGAATACCTCGTTGCGGATCAGCTTGCGGTCCTCGCCGGTGAGGGAATAGCGGTCCATAAACAGCTCCGGGTCAAATCGAACCAGAACGTTTCCCATATCAAACACAATATTTTTTATCATTCTGAGGATCCTCGATTAAATCACTTCAAAATATTTGATTCCTTCCATACGCCGGATGATACTGAGAATATCATCTTGTGTACGGCTTGTTTTGCTTCGTATTGTAACCGTAAAGGGAACAACTTCGGCATCATAATGAGAGTGATCTTCTTTTTGAATATCACTCAACTCTAAATCCAATTCTCGTGTGTTACGCAAAAATTCACCAAAGGAAATGCTTGCATCCAGCTCAATATATAAATCAATAACATTGGTACGGTTTCTCATATAGAAATCCCACCGATGCAACACAGTAAGAACCGAGAACACCGCAATGCAGGCAACGATAGCAACCTCGTATAAACCAATTCCGAGTGCAAGACCTATACACGCCGATGCCCAAAGTCCGGCGGCTGTCGTCAGGCCTTTGATTTGATTATGCGTTGTTACAATAATTGTTCCTGCACCCAGAAAGCCAATGCCACTGACGACCTGTGCGCCCAACCGCACAGGGTCGCCAACACCATAGACCTGATAGGCATACTGGTTTATCAGCATAACCACACAGGAGCCGATACTGACCAACATATAGGTGCGCATTCCAGCAGGGCGATTCATTCTCCCGCGTTCCGAACCAATCACACCGCCAAGGACTTCTGCCATAATAATTCGCAAAACAATTGCGCCAAGTGTGATTTCCCTTGCGTGAAGCATTATTTTTTCAACCCCCATGTATAAAGATTTATGTGGTGTATTTGCTATAATCGCTCTTGGTGAACAGCCCTGCGGCTCTGGCAGCATTGACATAGGCGTAGTGTACCTCGCCCTTATCCAGAACGGCAGTTTCGCCGCCGCCGGCGGAATCAAGGGTCAGGTCATAGCCCAAATGCTGTGCATAGAGGGTGGTAGTAGTCACCGCACGGGGCAGGTGCAGCATGGTGCCCACCAAAAGGATCTTGTGGGCATCCATCTCCTGCAGAGCTTTCAGAGTGCCAATGGCGTTACCGTAGGTATCACGGGCAGCTTCGTCCAGAATAATGCGGCTTTCGTCCACACCCTGCTCCAGCAGCCAGTTTTTCATCACGGAGGCTTCGGTGTACTCTGTCCGCACGTCACCGCCGCTGAGAATAATTTTTGCATCCGGGTACTTTTCTGCCATTTCCAGACCACGCTCCAGTCTGCTGAGCATACCGGCAGAGGGCGTTCCGTTCTTTTTGGGAGTCTGTCCGTAAATAGTGATGGCATCCGGCACCATATCCGTCTGGGGCTGGGGTGTATAGGTGGCATGGAGCGGACAGCCTCTGCTGCCTTAGCGTTCACCTGTTCCAGTGCAGCAAGCCGTTCCTGCTCACCCTCTGCGTTTTCCAGAATGTGCATGATGATGGCGGAAACGCCCAGTGCATGGACATCGGTGGTGTCCCGTTCCAGAATGCGGTCCAGCTGAGAAAGTGCAGCTTCGTAATGCTGGTTGATGAGATAGACCTCTGCCTGCAGGCGGTAGGCATCCAGATAGTCGGGGTTCTCCCGTACCACCGTATCCAGCCCGGAGTAGACTTTGTTCCACTCCCATCTGCGGAATGCGATGACCGAATCCTTCAGCAGCGGGTCTGCTAGATATTCCTCTGCATATTGCGGCACAAGATCTTCCAGCGGCTCACCCCGTCCCTGCTCTTTTGGAATGGGCATGGCACATTCTTCGGTCAGGGTAACGGAAACGGCAGGCTTTTCCTGTACGGATACACTGGCGGCAGTGCCGGAGCAGCCGGTGACCACCAATGCCGTTGCCAGCACGAATGCCAGCATCCGAAGCTGCCGTGCTAGGTTATGTCCCATAGTTTATCTCCTCAATCTCAGAGTGCAAGTCGTTTTGCAGCAGTTCCGAAAAGAACCGGCGGACGCCGATGGCAAGGGTGGAACCCTTGGCGTTTTGTTCGTCCTTCAGGTCGCCCTCCACCCAGTACCGCCCGGTCTGGGGGTCCACCGCAATGCTGTCCATGGGAAAGCCCTTTAACCGGGTGGGGTGGGGCGTTTCCACGATCCAGAACCAGTCTGTGGAGACCTGCGAATCGGCGGCTTCTTTCCGCTGCCGGTCGTTCAACACCACGCACAGCCCATTGATGAACCGTGCCTTGAGCCTGCCGCCATACTGGTGCGCCAACTTCTGATAGTAGGCAATGAACTCCTCATCGGAAAGTTCCCTGCCCTTTACCCGGCGGACGTAAGGCCCCGGCTGAAGCTCTGCCGGCACACCTTCCAGATACAGTCCGGAATCCAGCGAGAAGCTGGGCAGGCCGGAAACAGCATGGTATGCCTCGGCTTTTAATGCTGCATTTTCCAGCGGTGTTGCGCCGGTCTCCTCCACAGCAGGGAGTCGGATACCAAGGTCTGCCGGGGTAACAAGCTCGATGGGCATCCCGGCAAGGATGGCGCGCATATTCCGCAGCTTGCTCTGGTTTCCGGTCCCATAGAACAGTTTCATGGTCTCTCTCCTTATAAAAAAGGCAGAGACCCACGCAGTCTCTGCCTTCAGAGGTTACACGCCGGGCTTTTTATCGGTTATACGCCGAATCTCTCGTCCCGATAAGAAGCCAGCAGGGAAGGCCAGTCGGTCTGGATCACATTGTATCCACGATCCATCAGAACGCCCCATGCGGCATCTGGTCCCTCACTGAGAGCCACATCGTCGTTGTAGGTGCCGCTCAGTTCGTGACCTCTGCCCAAATTGATGCTGTTGACCCAGATGTACAGCCCCTGCTCCCGGATCCACTTCAGGTTCTCCGGGTCGATCATCTCGGAATCCGCGGTCTTGGCAATGGCCTCCACGCCAACGATGTTGATGTTGTCGTAGGTCAGGACCTTACGCAGCTCCTCCATGTTGTACACGATGGGCATATACATATACTTGACCGGGCAGTTCTGGAAGAACTCCAGATATTCGTCCTTTACCGGAGTCTTGATGATCGCCTGCTTGACCACATGGGGGTAGTCCTTCAGCAGCTCATGGGTCTCGGCAAGGATCGGCCAAGAGCGGTCGATGTTGAACAGCTCGCCGTGGGTGAAATACTTCACCACTTCTTCAAAACGCTGGACGTGCTTTCCGCTGGGCTCGTCGATGCTGTTGTAGAACTCCAGTGCGTCGATCTCTGCGGAGGTCATGGTCTTGACGTTCTGCTCCGTTTTCAGCAGGCGAGGCTCCTGCGTATCGTGGAAGGCATAGATCACGCCGTCGGTGGATTTGGACAGGTCGCACTCGAACATATCCGCACCCATCTTCAGTGCCAGTTCAAGGGAGGGCACAGTGCCCTCGATGATGTTGCCGCCCCATGCGCCGCGATGCACCGCAATGAGAACCTTTTTGGCATCCAGACGCGCATTCAGCAGCTCGTTGATCTGTGCATATTCTTTTTTGCCGACCATATTAAATACCTCATTTCTGAATTATCAGCTTACGCTTTAGTCTTTGCTCTTGTCCACCTTGTTGCCACGACCATAGACCAGATACATGACGGCGGCAGAAATGACCATCATCAGCACTGCGTACACGAAGGTCAGAGCAGCGTTGTCTGCGTTGGTCTCGGCGTCGGTCAGAGACTTGATGTACACGCCCAGAGGCTTGTTCAGGGGGTGATACATAAAGACAGACATATCGTAGTCGCCCAGCAAGCCGTTGAAGTTCAGGGCAAAGATCGCCAGAACCGTGGGCAGGATGATGGGCAGCTGCACACGCATGAAGGTGTAGAAGGGCTTGGCACCCATATTCCGGGCTGCATCCTCCAGAGAATCATCCAGCGAAAAGAAAGCGGCCTTGGTCATACGCAGGGTGAAGGGGATCTTGATGATGATGTAGCCGATGAGCATGATGACAGAGGTGCCGGTCAGAACCTTGTTGAACATCCAGATGCGCGGGGTGTTGTAGGTGGTGATCAGACCCAGAGCCATCAGAGTGGTGGGCAGCAGCCAGGGGATCAGCAGACCGTATTCCAGTGCGCCGCCCAGACGGTCCTTGCGCTTCTGCAGGATGCGGCAGGCGATCAGAACGATGATTGCCACAAAGGAAGCAGCAATAGCGGAGTAGGCGATACTGACCACGAAGGGCTTGTAGGAGGAAGCCTTCTGGAAGATGGAGATGTAGTTCTCCAGAGTGAAGCTGGACAGGGTCAGGTGCTTGCTTGCGATGGTGGCAGAGTCGGTGAAGGAGAACAGGACGACCAGTGCCACGGGGATCACATAGATGAGGAACAGGAGGTAAGCGTACACATGAGCCAGAACGTTCAGGAGGGGGTTGCGGATCTTCTGCTTGACGATGGTGGTCTTGACTTTAGAAACGGACATATAATGGCCGCGCTTCTCGATCTGGATCATAATGGTCAGCAGGATGATGGTAGCAACGCCAAGGAACAGAGCCAGCAGTGCTGCCAGCGGGCGGGAGCTGACGTTATTGGCGAAGGTCAGGATCATGGGGGTGATGGTCTGGAAGCCCTGACCGCCAACCAGCAGAGGTGCGGAGGTAGCGGACAGACCGGTGATGAAGGTCAGGATGGTGACAGCCATCAGAGAGGGAGTCAGCACCGGCAGCACCACTTTGGTCAGGATGCGGAACTGGGATGCGCCCATGTTCTGTGCAGCCTCGACGGTCTGGAAGTCCACCGAACGCATGGCGTTGCGGAGGAAGATCATGTGGTTGGAGGTGCAGGCGAAGGTCATAACGAACAGAACTGCCCAGTAGCCTTCAAACCAGTCAATGGGGAAGCTGGGGATGATCTTGGCGAACAGGGTGGTCAGGATACCGGTCTTGCCGTAGATGAACTTGTAGCCGGAGACCAGAATAATGCCGCCGTAGATCAGGGTGGTCATGTAGCCCAGACGGAGGATGTTGGCACCCTTGATGTCGAAATACTCGGTGATCAGCACCAGACTGATGCCGATAAAGCCGACCGTAATGGACAGGGTGGGTGCAAGGATCAAGCTGTTCCGCAGGCTTCGCATTGCCTTGGCAGAGTGGATCAGCTTTGTGAAGACTTCGGTGGTAAAGTGACCGTTCTGGTAGAACACGCTCACCACGGTGTTGAGGTTGGGGAATACCAGAAATGCGAAAATGAACCATGCGAAGAACACAAAAATTGCAATTCCCCACAGCTTTTCAGGCGTAAATGAGAATTTTTTCTTTTCTTTCATCTCAGAATCACCCCTCGTACTGCATGATGTCAGCAGGGTTATAGCTCAGCGTCACCGTATCGCCCTTCTTGTACAGGGTCTTGCCGCTGTTCTTCTCGATGACCTTGATGGTCTGACCGAAGGCACGGACGGTGTACTTGATGTACAGACCGTAGAACTCGTAATCCTCCACCACAGCTTCGGTCTTGAGGGTGTCGGTGGCCATCGTCTCGTTGACGTGCATACGCTCCAGACGGATGTAGCAGTGCTTCTTGGGGTCAACACTCTCCACCTTATCTGCACCGGTGCCGGCGAGGAATTCCGGGGTCAGGCGGTTGATGTCGCCGATGAAGTTGCAGACGAACTCGGTTGCGGAGTGGCTGTAAATTTCATCCGGACGGCCGATCTGCTCGATCACGCCCTTGTTGAACACAGCGATGCGGTCAGAAAGGGTCAGAGCCTCCTCCTGATCGTGGGTGACGTAAACGGTGGTGATGCCGAAGCGCTTCTGCAGGTCCTTCAGCTCGTTGCGCAGCTGAACGCGCAGCTTTGCGTCAAGGTTGGACAGAGGCTCGTCCAAACAGATGATCTCAGGGTTGGTGACCAGCGCACGGGCGATGGCAACACGCTGCTGCTGACCGCCGGACAGCTCGGAGACCTTCTTCTTCAGCTGCTCCTCGTTCAGGTCCACCTTCTTGCCCATCTCAACGACCTTCTTGCGGATCTCCTCTTTGTCCATCTTCTGGACCTGCAGGCCGAAGGCGATGTTCTCGTACACGGTCATGGTGGGGAACAGAGCGTAGCTCTGGAACACCATGCCGATGTTGCGCTTTTCGATGGGGGTGTGGGTGATGTCCTTGCCGCGGACGCTGACAGTACCGGCACTGGGAGAAATGAAGCCGGTGATGGTACGCAGGGTCGTGGTCTTGCCACAGCCGGAGGGTCCCAGGAAGGTGAAGAACTCACCTTCGTGGATGTCAATGTTGATGTCTTTCAGGGCTTTGAAAGAGCCAAAAGTCACTTCGATATGTTCAAGTTTGATCATGCTCTGTACCTCGATGATGAGCAGCTGCGAAAAAAGGTCGGCTCGCTGTATGGCATCTGCAAACCGACCTTTCCGCATTATTGTAAACGAACGAACCTTAGAATGCCGGGATGATTACGGCATATATTCGAGCATGATCTTCTCGCACCATGCGTCGATGTTCTGTGCAACCAGTGCCCAGTCGATCTGCTGTGCGGGCAGCTCTGCGATGGTCTGGTTAAACTCGTTGGCCTTACCAACAGCGTTGGTGTTTGCCGGCAGGGTGGAGAAGACCTCAGCCCACTCGCCCTGAATCTGTGCACTGCCGAACCAGTTGACGAAGCGCTGTGCCTCTTCCTCGTTCTTGGTGCCGTTCACGATGGCAACGCCCTCAACTGCATAGGGAACGCCAACATCGGGAATTGCGTAGCCGGTCTTGACACCGTACTGCTGGTCGCGGGTCTCAACGCCGGAGGACCACATCTGACCGCAGACAACGGTGCTGTTCTCGCTGGCGATCTGTGCGTACAGGTCCACGCCGTCCTCATTGGGCACACCGTGCTTGTAGTACTCGGCGATGGCATCCCAGCCTTCCTGTGCAATGCCCAGATCACCGTTGGGGTCTGCATAGCGGGTCAGGATACCGGCGATGACGTTGCGGACCGTGCCGCCGGCCAGACTGGTCAGGTACTCGTACTTCTTATCGAACTCAGGCTTGGTCCACAGGTCGGGCCAATCGGTGGGAGCCTGATCCTCGGTGAGCTGGTTCTGATCGTAGACAAGCAGAATAGCCTGCTTGACGATGGCATGGTAGTAGCCCTCGTCGTCGTTCAGACCGGCGGGAATCTCATCTGCCCACTCCGGCACGAAGGGGATCAGGATATTCTCAGCCTTCAGGGACTCCCAGATGATGGCGTTCAGACCGAACACAACGTCAGCAATGGGAGAAGCCTTCTCAGCCAGCAGACGGTTCTGGGTATCAGCAGCACCTGCGCCGACCACCTGAACCTTGAAGCCGTCCTGTGCGGCACGCTCGATCAGCCACTCGTCACGGCCGTCGGTCTCGGAGTTGGTATAGACGGTCAGGGTAACGCCGGTGCCCTTGTTGGAGGGGGTGTTGTCAGCAGCGGCAGAAGCAGCAGTGCTGGAAGCAGTGGTGGTGCTGGAAGAAGAACCACCGCAGGCGGTCAGTGCAGCAGCGGCTGCGGTAAAGGTTGCAGCCTTGATGAAGCTGCGGCGAGAAATCTTTCTCATGACTTTTCTCCTTTTTCATTTTCCTCGGTCAATTTTGCGGGGAGCGGCTTGCTCCCCCTCGTGTTGTGCTCAGTATACCGCCAAAATTGGAACGAGTCAATCAAATATAGGTAAAATTTCGGTCTGCAACGCGTAATTCTACCATATTCACAGGTAAAGTTCACTTTTTATGTGCAATATGACTACACTTTTCGCCGAATTTTTACCTTTACGCCATTGCTCTTTCGTTGTTAAAGTGACTCGTTCCAATTTACGGGCGCTTTTTTGCTTTTTTTGCTTGTGTTTTTTGACCGTTTAGGATATTATCATATAAAAAGACCGTCTGTAAAAGGGGGAAGATCCTGTGCCAACTATCAACGATATTGCCAAAGAGGCCGGCGTATCCCACGGCACCGTTTCCAATGTGCTGAACAAGACCGGAAAAGTCAGCATTGAAAAGATCCAGCTGGTAGAAAATGCCATAAAAAAGCTTGGTTACGTTCCAAATGTGCAGGCGCAGCGGCTGCGTCAGGGCTCGCCCAACACCATCGCCGTCATTCTCCCATCCTTAAAGGAAACCAAGTACATCGATTTTTTCACGGCGCTCCAGTTGAATTTCCCCAAAAGCCAGAAAAGCCTGCTGGTGTATCAGACCGAGGATATCCCCGCGGAGGAAGAGATCATTCTGGACAATCTGCGGGCATCCGGGTTGGCAGCCCTTATCGTCATCTCTACTTTAAGTAAAGAATGCCTGGAAAAATACCGTTCTCTGCATTGTCCCATCGTTTTTGTGGAGCGCAGACCCAAAACGCTGCGGACGGACGAATGGTTTCTTTCCTTTGACCCGCAGAAGGTCGGTGCCGCAGTGACTGCGTTCTGCGCCCAAAAGCATTGGCGGTCAATCGCCTACTTTGGAGCGGAAAAGCACGGCGAGGCTGAAAATTCAATTTTTTCCAGTCTGCAAAAGTGTGCGCAGGCGCAGGGGCTGGCACTGGCACACATCCCCTCCGGGTACAAGCTGGCGCTGAATCAGGCCTTTGAGCTGGCGCAGAACGCCGCCCCCTACGACGTGATCCTGACCCAGAGCTCGGTCTGCACCGATGCGCTGCTCCGGGCGTTCCGGCTTTTGCATATCGAAAAGATCCCGCCCATCCTCACCATCGGTGCCTACGCCGCCTCTTCTGAAAAGGCAGTGGAGTTGTATCAGCTGGATTACGGCTTTTTGGGCATCCGCATCATTAAGCTGTTTTCAAAACTCGACCGGGACTCTGGCCCGGCCGAAAAAGAGCTTTTCTATGCGCCCAAGGGCTTTGCCGATTCCTTCCCCGGACTGCAGCGGATGCCGGACACCGAGCTGACCATGCTCACGCTGGAAAACCCTTCCACGCAGGCGCTCCGCAAGCTGCTGCCGGAGTTTGAGCACCGCAGCGGCATCCGGGTCAAACTGATCGGTGTCCCCTACGACGATCTGCTGGCGCAGCTGAAACTCATCGGGCCACATTTCACCTATGATATGATCCGCATTGACGTGGCGCAGTTCGGCGACATCGGGCAAAGCATTTATCGTCCGCTGGACGAGCTTTCCATCTCCCCGGAGGGGCTGTCACCACGGTTGATCAAAAACGGCTATGACAGCTACTCGATGCTGAACGGTCGGGTCTACGCCCTTCCCCTTGACCCCAGTGTGCAGATTTTCCTGTACCGCACCGACCTGTTCCACGATGCCAAGCTGTGCCGCGCCTACTACGAGCGTTTCCACGAGAATCTTGTGGTGCCCACCACCTACGAGCAGTATCTCCACGCTGCGGAATTCTTCACCCGCAGCTGCAACCCGGATTCTCCCACGGAGTACGGCACCACCATGACCTGCGGCTCTGCATCCGTTGCAGCAAGCGATTTTCTGCCCTTTTACCTTTCCCGCATTGACCGCTTTGGCACCACGCCGGAGACCCTCCGGCTGGACTGCCCCGAAATGCAGGCGGCCATGCACCAGTACCATGCACTGGAAAAGTTCTCCTGCAAGCAGAACTGGTGGGGCGACAGCATCCAGAAATTTGCGGACGGAAAGACCGCCATGACCGTCATCTACTCCAACTATGCAGCCGAGCTGATCAACTCCGGAAATTCGGTGGTCGTCGGACGGGTGGGCGCGGCAATCCTTCCGGGATGCAAACCTCTGCTGGGCGGCGGCATCGTGGGCATCTCCCGATACAGCCAAAAAGCGGAAGCCTGCAAGCAGTTCTTCCGCTGGTACTACTCTGCGGATGTCGCTTCCCTGCTGGTTCGTCTGGGCGGCACTTCCCCCATCGTGGACGCCTATGAGGATTTCCAGAATTACAGCATCTTCCCGTGGATGAACGTTTCCAAGAAGAGCTTTGGATTGGGACAGCGTGGTGTGAAAAACCAGATCCCGGAGCGGTTTTCCATCCCGAAATATGAGTTTGCGGTGGGCACCGCCATCCGAAACGTGGTGCAGGACCTGATGACCCCGGAGGATGCCAGCCGTATGGCGCAGGCCCTTTACGATGCCGCTGATCCGATCTCTCGTTAAATCGGCAGTATATTCTGCGCAAAATATTTCAATAATGTCACCCTGTTTTCCGTCCAATAAAATTCCCATGCCGCCTTCGGGCGGCTTTTGTTTTATCATATAACCCGTTCCATGTGGACGGGTTAAAGCCGCTCACTGTGCTGGTTTCCAGCATGGTGAGCGGCTTTTTACTACAAA
>OIKZ01000210.1_pt1 | contig 17470 bp, 30 predicted proteins | sample 1584261 | NCBI WGS metagenome assembly OIKZ01 (sample SAMN02674606, study PRJEB24791) | human gut metagenome, SKBSTL068 | isolation source: stool | host: Homo sapiens | place: USA | reverse complement strand
GAGCACGGTTTAGGACGCGAGAAAAACTTGCTCTATTATGAAGGAGGTGAGAGTTATGGAATACCTTCTGGCAAAGAGTGACAGACAGCTCGGTATTTGCCTGAGAATGCTGTATGACGAAGGATATACCAATTTGGTTATCGAAAGCGTGATTAACGCTAAGAACCGAATGGAGTTTCACGTCAAAGTCAGAGCAGACGAAGACAAGTTGGCAAAGCTGAATGACCGCTACCAGACGTTGATTTCCTAAATCTTACTCTGGAGGGCAAAAGATCTGAAACATGGTCTTTTGCTTTTGTCCGGGCCATGCTATAATGAAACAAAGGGAGGCGAAGAGCATGAGAGTGACATCGCACATGATCGTTCCCGTGAAGAAAAACGGCAAGTGGACGACCTATATCAAAGAGTTCGAGGAAGATATTCCGGATTTGGGACGGCATTGCCTGATGTGCAACTCCTGCGGTGAACCTAGTTATCCTAAATGCATGGAAGACTGCGGTGTCGAGCGGGAACGTGTTGAGCGCGAACAGAAGAAAGCACAGGAGAAAATTGTCAATCACAAGGTCGAGATTGATATTTTGGCTGGGCTTGTCCGCGATGGCCTGCTGAAAGTGGAAGATGCTGCGCCGCGTGTGGAAATGACCGTGGAAGAGTTTGAAGCGGCGATGCCAAAATGATATTTGAACCAGAGAGCTTACGAGAGATCGCAGGCTCTTTTTGTTTTATAAGGAGAACTATTATGTGTGATTATTGCGAACACTCGAAAATTTTTGGACGGAGAAGGGTATATGTTGATGGGTTTGGAAAAGCTGTGATGTTTGGCAGCATCAATACGCCCAAGAATGGAAGCGACCGTTATCTTCGAGTACAGCGTACACCGAGCAATGACGAAAATAAGCGAGATGATATTTTTATAATGGCTTTGAAATACTGCCCATTCTGCGGCGAAAAGCTTGTCAGCGACCCTATTTTCCCGGAAATCACAAACGAAAGCGCTATGGAAATGCTCAACCAAAAGGCCAACGCCCCAAAAATGAAATTTTGGCTAAAAGCTGAAGAAATCCTTCACCGCGCTGAGTGCATTCCTGCACGCACCGCTGATATTGCTCATAATGCCGGTCAGCGTCCCGCCGAGGAAAGCCGTTATGTTGGACTTGATAATACTGCCGGTGATTTCAAAATAAAGGATTTTTCGACAAAAGAAGAATGCTTGGCATGGCTCGCACAAAGCCATTAACGCGAAAAAATCTCCTTGCTTTATGGAGCAAAGACCATGAACAAAGGAGAATACTATGCGAGAAAACAAATTTTGGAACTATTCGATTACGATTAGCAACATGATTGTGACATTGGCATTCGGACTTGGAGTGGGTCTGGTAGTGCTGTTGTTTACATTGATTGTGCGATCGATTCTTAGCAAGAAATGACAAAACAAGGTACGAACTGAACTTGTCTTTGTTCCGGAAACGAGCCGTGGAGAAATCTGCGGCTCTTTCTTTTTGCTAGGACGCGAAAAAATCATCTTGCTTTATGGAGGTAAGAGGGCTTTATCGAAAGGAGAAAATACTATGATGAAAGCTATCAAAAACTTTATGAACAAACCTTGGACTTGGGGTACTTATTTCAAGCTCTGCGGAGTTGTGATGGGGTTGTATGGCGCAACCGCCGGAGCATTCTACGCATGGATGAAATGGAACCAGAAGAAGGCACTGGACAAAATGAGAGAGAGCAATCTGGAAGAGAACGAAATCTGAACGATCACGCCCTCTTATCTTTTTTTTGAAAATGACATTTTATGGAGGTCGAACGCTATGGAGGACATTATGCTGATCCGGTCAAGTTTTATGCGCCGCATCATTTCGCAGATCATCAACAAAGCTTTGAAGAAGCAGGCACCCGGCGTGGAAATCGAGCTGAAAGAAGCTCAGGTGAACTGGGCGGATAAGGAGCAGAAGATGCGGGTGCATCTGGAGCTGGATGCAGAGGTAACGAAGGCTCAGCTGAATGATATTCTGAAAAAAGCTGGAGTGCTGTGACGCGAAATTTTCAATGTGCTTTATGAGATGATTAGTCTCAGATTTATATTTTGGAGGTATGAATTATGAAGAAACTGGTGAAGGTTGCTTTGGGCGCAGTGGCGTTTCTTGGCATTACCGAGTTGTGCTGCGTTGAAACCGTTGCCATCATGTGGAGAAAACTTATGATGTGCAATGATAATTCAGCGGCAGACGCACTCGACAATGCGATGAAAGCAGGCCGAGCGAACTGGGAACTGAAGCTGTATGAATCCATGAAAACAGATCAGGCCGAAAGGTATCTGTGAAGCGCTAATCGGAAACGGAGCTTACGAGAAATCGTATGCTCTTTTATTTTTCATAATGGAGGTCAAACAGCATGAAAGCATTGTACGATATCATCCACGATTGCACAGAAGCCGGGACAAAACAAGATCTGACGGAAATTCGTGACCGGCTTCACTCAGTTTACGATAAAGTGGAGGCTGCCGAGGATTTTATGAGCATGTGCGGGAATGCCGATGTGTACGAAGACTATTATTCTGTGGTGAACGGTCTCTATGAAATTCTATACGGCTAAGGAGGTTTGACAATGAAACTGACGAAAACATGCGCAAAGTTTATGCACAAGCATGGCGGAACCCTGCTGGCGATCGGAGCCTCGCTTGGTGTTGGTCTGACCATGTGGGAAACGGGCAAGGCAACTGTGAAGGCGACCACATTCGTTACCATGAATAAAGACGAGCCTATGACGAAAAAAGAAATCGTCAAAGACTGCTGGAAGTTTTATGTTCCGGCTGTTGTGGCCGGTGCTGGAACTGTGGCGTGCATTCTCGGGTCCAATGCGCTGAACAAGAAACAACTGGCCAGCATGACCGCAGCCTACATGGCGCTGGGCAAGACCTATCAGGAGTACCGCAGGCAGGTGGCAGAGTGCATTGGTGCTGAAGAGGAAAAAAAGCTTCGCATGGAAGTTGCTGAAAAGGCAAAAGGCGAGGATGTTCAGCGGGATAAAGATGGTGATGTCATCCGGCTGTTCTGTGAGCCTGCGTCGAAAAGATATTTTCATGCCACCATGTCCTGTGTCATTGAGGCATCGTACTATTTTAACCGGGAACTGGCCACGAACGGTTGCATTTCTGTGAACGAATGGTGTAATTATCTCTGCGCTGATGAACTTACCGTTACACCAGAAGGCGACGAAATGGGATGGTGTCTGGACCAGCTCATATATGACTGGGATGCCTACTGGATGGACTTTGAATACGATAAACAAGTCACGGATGATGGGCTGGAGTGCTACTATCTGGCACCTGCACTTGATCCGGTTAAAAACTACCTGAATTATGAGGAGGACACGTATCATGCATAAAATCGACTGGTGGAAAGTTGCATCTATGGCAATGCTGGCAGCAAGCGCAATCATGGGCTTTGGTCATGACCTGATCGAGGACAAAAAGACCGAGGAAGACCTGCAGGGTATGGTGCAGGAAGAAGTTCGGCGGCAGCTGGCGGAAAAGAACCAGTAAACGCGAAAAATACAGGCTCCTTTATGGAAGAGAAATCCAATTTGAACAAAGTAAAGGAGAATGATATTTATGTACGATTACGATTTTTACGAACAAATGGACAGCCTGATGGTAAATCTGCTGGTAGATCTGGCCATCAATATGGTATGTGCGCTGTATGCTACAGTACGATACGTGTTGATGCAGCCGATCAGACTGGTGGAATACATCTGGTACTGTATCCAGATCGAGCGTGAATGTGACCGTGAGGAAACGATTCGCTTCGAGAATTTGAAACGAACTGGACACATCTGACGAAAGCGAGGGCTTACGAGAAATCGTAGGCTCTTTCTTTTTTATATTTTACGGAGGTATGAAAAATGAACCTGAAATCATTTGCAAAAGCGAGTCGGCAGATGCTGAATCGCAATGCATCCAAGATCCTGGCGGGCTTTGCCATCGGTGCAGGCGTCATGGCTGTAGGTTTCGCCATCGAGGCAACTCCGAAGGCGATGATCCTGCTGGAGGAAAAGAAGGCAGAACTCGGTGTCGAAAAGCTGGATGCGAAGACCATTGTCAAAACGGCTGGCCCGGTATACATTCCGACTGTCGTGAGCATGGGCCTTTCGACCGCGTGCACGATCGGTGCGCTGAAGGTGAAGAGCCAGCAGAACGCCGCGCTGGCTGCAGCGTGCACGCTCTCGGAAACGGCTCTGCGCACCTACCAGAATAAAGTTGTTGAGACCATTGGCGCAGAGAAGGAACAGGAGATCCGTGAGGCTGTTGCTCTGGATAAGATGGCAAAGAGTCCGGAGCCGGCAGTGATCCCGAATGCAAAAGGGGTCACAACGGATGATATTTCCTATGACCAGCGGGTAAAATGCTGGGAAAGCCTGAGCGGGAACTACTTTTGGACCACACGGAATGCCATTGAACGGGCTATCAATGGGGTCAACAAACAGCTGCTCAGCGATTTCCGTGTGACCGAAAACGACCTGTTCGACTATCTGGGGATGGAACATAACCGAAACGGCGATCTGCTTGGGTGGGATACCGACACGACCATGGAAGTGGAAACGTTCTATGCTTCCAAACTTGATGAAGACGGAATGCCGTGCCTTGTACTGGACTACCGTACACCGCCCAAGTGGCTGGGCTATTGATTTTTTTTTCAATACCCGGAACAGACGCGAAAAATTCACCTTGCTTTATGGAGGTAAAACTCCAACATTACAAAACTTTATATTTAAGAAAGAGGTAACAAAAATGGACGAAATGAATAACATGAACGAGACTACTGTCATGGAGAATGAGAACTCTGTGGAGGTTGTTCCGGAGGAGAACGTTCAGATGATCGAAAACGAGGAGACTTCGGGCATCGATCCGAAGCTTGTGCTTGGTGCGGCTGTGATTGCTGGTGCTGCCATTGTGGGCGGTATCAAACATCTGAAGAGCAAAAAGAACAAGCCGGCGGATGATAAGCCGAAGACCAAGAAGAAGATCCATCTGCGTGCACCTTGGACGATCACCGAGGAGACCGTTCCCGAAAAGACGGAGGACGCTGATAAGGAAGTTGTTGAGGAACCTTCTGACGAGGAAGAGTAATGTTTGGTAAGGCGAGAGCTGTGGAGAAATCTGCAGCTCTTACTTTTTTGTTTTTTTGAAAGGGGAAAGACATGGCACAAGTAGACATGCCGAAGTCCAGCATTGGCCAGACGCCGACTGAGCCGAAAAAGAAGCTTGAGAAGGTCGTCAAGGGTAAGGTGGCGGTGAAAGAGCAGAGCGATATGCAGAAGATCGCATCGCAGTTTCTGGCCGAAGACCTGAAAACGGTGAAAGACCGTATTCTGACTGATTATCTGCTGCCCATGCTCAAGAACGGTGCATGGAGCATTCTAAACTCTGCGTTCAGCATTGCACTCTGGGGCGAAGACCGCAGCCGCGGCGGCTCGAACAATTATTACGGAAACAACCGTGGTCAGCGCAACAGCTACGATGGCTATTATCAGGGCAGTCAGAACAATCGCCCGAACCCGCCGCCCGTGCGCAGAAGCTTGCAGAATCTGGATTTCGAGAGTCGGGGTGATGCTGAGGACACTCTGGCGGGTCTCAGGGACGCGCTGTACCGCTACCGGCAGGTTTCGGTGGGCGATCTGTGGGATCTGATGGGCGTGACAAACGATTCGACCGACTACAATTATGGCTGGTACAACCTCGATGATGCATTCATCAAAGGCATCCCCGGCGGATTCCGACTGGTTCTGCCGCACACTGTACCGCTGCGCTGATAGAAAGGACTGATATTTTATGAAGTTTCTGAAAAACGTGAAAACCGACGAGTTCATGGCAACTGTGACCCGGACTGCCTCGAAGTATGGCTATAAGCTGAAGAAAGCAAGCCCTACCATCATGATCTTTGGTGCTGCTATTGTGGGCGTAGCAGCGACCGTCTCTGCCTGCAAGGCGACTGTGAAGGCTCAGGATATTCTGGAGGATCATAACGAGATGGTGAAGGCCATCCATGAGACCAGGGAAAAGGTCGATAGCGGTGAAATGATCCTGAAGGAAGGCGCTGCCTACACCGAGAACGATTACAAGAAGGACCTGACCACGGCCTATGTGCAGACCGGTCTGAAGCTGGCGAAAATCTATGCACCTGCAGTAACCATGGGCACGGTTGCACTCGGCTGCATGTTCGGCTCGCACCACATCATGACCAAGCGTAACGCAAGCCTGACTGCCGCCTACATCGCTTTGGATAAGGCCTTCAACGAGTACAAAGGCCGTGTGACCGACCGCTTTGGCGACCGCGTACAGCAGGAGCTTGAGCACAACATCAAGGCAGTTGAGGTCGAGACCACCCGGAAGAATGCCGATGGCGTGGAAGAAACCGTTAAACAGTACACGGATGTGGCAATGGCACACACCAGCCCCTATACGCTGATCTACGATGAGACTGTGAGTTCCTGGGATAAGGATGCACAGCTGAACATGTCCCATCTGATCCAGGCGCAGGCTGCTGCAAACCGGAAACTCCACCGCCAAGGTCATCTGTTCCTTAACGATGTCATTGATATTTTGGACCCCTATGGCAACGGTATGCACCACACCCCCGAAGGGCAGGTCGTCGGCTGGATCTTGAGCCCGGATGATTCTACGAAGGAAAATCGTGTGGACTTTGGTGTAACCAACTATGTTGAGAACAACGATGCGCTGAACAATTTCATCGACGGGTTCGAGCGCTCTGTCCTGCTGCGGTTCAACTGTGACGGCGTGATCATCGACAAAATCTGAGACTGATATTTTGGAGGGACTTGCTATGACCAGATACATTAAGACGCTTTCTTATCTGTTTGCTGCCATGGCCGGAGTGTGCTTTGTCTCTGGTCTGGCAGTTCTTTCGGAGTGAGGTGCACGATGGACAGTTTGGAAAATGCATTCCTGTTTCTGGACTATCTGACCGATACCAAGCGCAAGCGCCACATGGTGGGAGGCATTCTGATGAGTGTCTCCCTTTTCTTTGGCGGTCTGGCGTTTACCATGATGACGATTAGAGGAGAAGACAATGAATCGGACAATTCGTGATGTTTTGCTGTTTGGCGCAGGTTTTGCCGCAGGTGCGTACGTTATGCACACGGTCTTCCGTACGAAGTACCAGGAGTACGCCGATGCACAAATTGATGATGTGCGCGACCACTACCGCCAGAAGGAAGCCGACATTGATACCATGATCGAGGAAAAGGCCCAGCAGAAGAGCATGGAGCAACTTGCGGGAAAGTACCGCACCGAATCCGACCCGGAAGATATTGCGACCCACGACCCCATCGAGATCATCCAGCCGGACGAGTTCGGTGACATCGATGAGTACGAGACTCGCGGGCTGACCTATTATGCCGATGGGAAGTTGGTATTCGACGAGGAGACGATGCCGGTGAACGACGATGATATTCCGAACATCATCGGAACCGAGGCGCTGAACCACTTTGGCGAGTTTATGCCCAGCACCATTCATGTGCGGAATAATAACTACCATAAGGACTATGAGATCATTCAGGTTCGTCAAAACTGGAGCGACCTCTATCCGGAAGAGGAGGAAGAATGATATTTTCGGATCTTGGAGAACAGTATTATGACTGGCTCCACAAAATCGTGTGCGGCGAATGGGAGCCGAGAAATCTCTCGTTCCATCGGCTGCTCATGTATTTGCATAACCGCACCTATGTTTGGGACTGCGAAATGGATCAGTGCAGAGCAGAAGATGGCGTGAATCTGCGTTACCGTTTTGCCAGCGAATGCGATATTCCGTATGACAAGATCAATGCAGAATTTCACGGTGTTCCGTGCAGTATGCTGGAAATGATGGTGGCCCTTGCGGTACGCATTGAAGAGCATATTATGGAGGATTCCAGTGCGGGAAACCGTGTCGGGCAATGGTTCTGGAACATGGTTGTCAGTCTCGGCCTTGCTGCCATGGATGATAGCCGGTTCCATGAAGACCGGGCAGATTATATTCTGGACAGGTTTGAGCGCAGAGATTACGAGCCTAACGGTGCCGGCGGTCTCTTTACGCTGAACCGTCCGACCGAAGATATGCGTCGGCTGGACATTTGGTATCAGCTGATGCACTACCTGCAAGAAAACGAATTTTGAAAGGAAAATCAACATGGATATGACGAACATTATGTACGAACTGGTCAATACCAAAGACTGTCTGACAATTGCTGACCGGACCATTGAAGCCCTGCAGAAGCAGAACCGGCGCCTGAATCGTCGGTGCCTGCGCCAGAGTCTGATGATTGCAGGGCTGACATGGCTCACCGTTACGGCCTGCAGGATGCTGAGCGAGAGCGATAGCAAGCGCAAAGAGGCTGAGGAAGACGCCCGGCAGCTCCATGCAGCACTGGCCCACACGCAGCAGGTGCTGGATGAGGTGAACCGCAAGAACGCCGAACAGTTCTGGACGGAGAGCAAAACGAGTGCGACGGAACCCGAAAAAGATATCTGCTGCGATGGTAAGGCAACCATTACCAAAAAGCCGGAATAAAATGCATGGAAAGGAGGAAGTCAGTTACAGATGATTGATTTCCTGAGGATCGCCACGCGAACCGGAAAACACGGGGTGATCGAAGTATACCCGAACTTTATCATCACAAAGTCGAAAGACCTGATGATCCGGGGTTCTGATTTCTATGCGATCTGGCTGGAAGAACACGGTTTGTGGAGTACCGAGGAGCAGGATGCATTGCAGCTTATCGACCGGGAGCTTGATATTTACGCAAACGAGCATAAGCAGTTTCTGGGCGATAATATTCGAGTCTTACATATGTGGGATGCACAGTCTGGCATGATTGATATTTGGCACAAATATTGTCAGCGTCAGATGCGGGACAACTATCATACCCTCGATGAGACATTGATATTTGCAAACACCTCAGTCAAAAAAGACAGTTATGCATCCAAACGACTGCCGTATCCGCTGGAACAGGGGAGCATTGCCGCCTACGACGAGCTGATGACCACACTGTACTCACCGGAGGAACGTGAAAAGATCGAGTGGGCCATTGGTTCCGTTGTAAACGGGGATTCCAAAAAGATCCAGAAGTTCCTTGTTCTGTATGGCCCGCCCGGAAGCGGTAAATCGACCATTCTGAACATCATCCAGAAAATGTTCGATGGATATTGGGCAGTGTTTGACTCGAAGGCACTTGGCTCCTCTTCCAACGCTTTTGCATTGGAAGCGTTCAAATCGAACCCGCTAATCGCAATTCAGCATGACGGCGATTTATCGCGTATCGAGGACAATACCCGATTAAACTCACTGGTTTCTCACGAGACCATGATGGTGAACGAGAAGTTCCGCAGCGCCTATGCAAGCCAGTTCAAGTGCTTCATGTTTCTCGGTACGAACAAGCCCGTAAAGATCACGGATGCAAAATCGGGTCTGATCCGGCGACTGATCGATGTGGAGCCGAGCGGCGAAAAAATACCGGCAAAGAAATACCGCGACCTCGTAAGCAAGGTTGATTTTGAACTGGGCGCTATCGCATGGCATTGCAAAGATGTCTACGAGAAAAACAAGCATCGTTACGACGATTATGTTCCAACACGCATGCTTGGTGCGTCCAACGACTTCTACAATTTTATGCTGGATTCCTACTACATCTTCAAAAAAGAAGATGGCGTATCGCTGAAACGTGCCTGGGCAATGTACGACACCTACAATCAGGAGGCGAAGGTTTCGTATCCTTACTCCCGGCGGGCATTCCGTGAAGAGTTGATGAACTATTTCTCGGATTACAAAGAACGTGCCGAGGATATGAACGGCGAGCGGGTGCGCAGCTACTACAGCGGCTTCAAGTACGAAAAGTTCAAGGAGTTTCTGGACATCCCGGAAAAAGGAGAAAACCCCTCTGCAGAACCGGTAGAGTCGTGGATCGAGTTTAAACAGCAGCATTCTCTCTTCGATGATGTTTGCAAGGACTGTCTGGCGCAGTATGCGAGTGAAAATGGCATTCCTGCGCAGTCGTGGGAGAATGCCGGAACCAAGTTATCGAGCTTGGACACGTCGAGACTGCATTATGTGAGAGTCCCAGAAAACCACATTGTCATTGACTTTGATATTCCAGGCCCGGATGGGAGTAAGAGCTTTGAGCGCAACCTTGAAGCTGCTTCCAAATGGCCAAAGACCTATGCGGAGCTTAGTAAATCTGGTGCGGGCATCCACCTGCATTATATTTACACCGGTGATCCGGCTAAGCTGAGCAGGATCTACGATGAAAACATTGAAATCAAGGTGTTCACGGGGAAATCTTCTCTGCGAAGAAAATTGTCGAAGTGCAATGATATTTCCATTGCAAACATCAGCAGTGGCTTGCCGTTGAAGGGAGAAAAAGCAATGGTCGATGTAAAGCAGATCCAGAATGAGAAGCATCTGCGCATTCTCATCAAGAAAGCGCTGGCAAAGGAGATCAGCCCGTATACAAAGCCAAGCGTGGACTTTATTGCTCACGTTATGGACGAGGCATATGAAGGCAATGTCCCTTATAATGTGGATGATATGCGGAATGCCATCTTGGGGTTCGCTGCCAGCAGCACCAATCAGGCGGAGACCTGTCTGAAAATCGCATCCAAGATGCATTTCAAGTCGAAGGATGATATCGAAGTTCCGCCAACAGAAGACGGGAAGAAGCCGATCGTATTCTTCGATTGCGAGGTGTTTCCAAACCTTCTGCTTGTGAACTGGAAGTTTGCAAAGCAGGAAAAAGTTTATCGGCTTGTCAACCCCAGCCCTGAGGAAATCGAGAACCTGACGAAGTATCGACTGATCGGTTTCAATAACCGCAAATACGATAACCACATTCTCTGGGGACGTATGATCGGTATGTCCATCGAGCAGATCTATGCCTTGTCGAACCAGATCGTGAACCAGCATGAAGGCTTCTTTGGGGAGGCGTACAATCTCTCGTACACTGATATTTACGACTTCTCGTCGAAAAAGCAGAGCCTGAAAAAGTTTGAGATCGAGCTCGGCATCCATCATCAGGAGCTTGGTCTGCCCTGGGATCAGCCGGTACCGAAGAGTCTCTGGGATAAAGTGGCCGAGTATTGTGATAATGACGTGATTGCGACGGAAACTCTGTTCTACTCCAAGAAGCGGCAGGCAGACTTCGTGGCACGCGAAATTCTGGCAGACCTTGCCGGAATGACCGTCAATGACACAACGAACACCCTGACAACCCGGATCATCTTCGGCAAAGAAAAGCACCCCCGCCTCGTCTATACCGATCTGGCAACGGGAAAATCGGATGCAATTGTTGAAGTCGAGCCTGATATTTTGACAGATACCAACATCATCAACGCTTTTCCCGGCTATGAATGGGTCAAGGGTAACGACGGCCAGATGCACAACATGTTCCGTGGCACCGACCTGGGCAAAGGCGGCTATGTGTATGCAGAACCCGGCATGTACACGAATGTAGCGCTGCTCGATGTCGCCTCGCTGCACCCGCATTCTGCTGTTGCCATGAACTACTTTGGCGAGTACACGAAGCACTTCAATGACCTGATGGATGTACGAATCTATGTAAAGCATGGCGAGTACGAAAAAGCGAAAGGTCTCTTTGGCGGCAAGTTGGCAAAGTACCTAGATGATCCGCAACAGGCAAAAGCATTGGCGCAGGCACTGAAAATTGCTATCAACTCAGTGTACGGCCTGACCAGTGCAAGCTTCGACAATCCCTTCCGGAACCCCAAGAACGTCAACAACATTGTGGCGCTTCGAGGGGCTTTATTTATGCGCACTTTGCAGGATGAAGTGCAGCAGCGCGGTTTCACGGTGGCCCACATCAAGACGGATTCCATTAAGATCCCGGATGCCACACCTGAGATCATTGCCTTCTGCATGGACTTCGCAAAGAAATACGGATACACGTTTGAGCACGAAGCTACTTATGAGCGGATGTGTTTGGTGAATAACGCCGTGTACATTGCCAAGTACATGGATGCCGACCAGTGCAAGGCCCGCTATGGGTATGCCCCCGGCGATAACGCTGAGGAAGGCGGCGAGTGGACAGCTACCGGCACGCAGTTTCAGGTGCCGTATGTCTTCAAGACGTTGTTCTCGAAGGAGCCTATCGAATTCTCTGATCTGTGCGAGACGAAGAGCGTTTCCAAGGGCGCGATTTATCTCGACAAGAACGAGGATCTGCCGGATGGCGAGCACAACTACATCTTTGTGGGCCGTGTTGGTCAGTTCTGCCCAATTATTCCGGGTGCTGGCGGTGCGCTGCTGCTTCGGGAAGCCGGCGTAAAACCGAATGGCGAAATGAAGTACGATTCTGTCACTGGTGCGAAGGATTACCGCTGGCTCGAAAGTGAGATGGTCTATCAACTTCATATGGAGGAGTCAATCGACAAGACTTACTTCAATAAGGAAGTTGATGATGCTGTCAAGGAAATCTCGAAGTACGGTGATTTTGAGTGGTTTGCCTCGGATGATTCAGGAATGCCACCCTGGCAGAAGCCTGATATTCCGTGGGACGATGTGCAGGAAGAAACTGCAAGAAATTTTGAGGTGAGGTGATATTTTATGGCGAACAAACTTTACGATTCCAACGGCAGACTCATTGGCAAGATTGTTCATATCAGCGTGGAAATGGGAGCACCGACAAAAGTGACTCTGGATACGGGGCATACCCTTTTGTTCAATGCGGATGAGATTGCTTGTGATGACAAGTACAACTACCGTATCCGTAGGCATGGAGCTTATCAGAACTATAAGAAAGGAACAGCTGCCCTGCATGCAGCAAGCATCAAAAACGTTATTTTCAACCCTCCCGCAACCGTGGTGTACTGGTCTGATGGCACCAAAACTGTAGTCAAGTGTAGCGTGAATGATAAGTTTGACCCGGAAAGGGACTGGCTATGGCCATCGCTAAGCGGTGTGCCAATAACAGCGGCTCTTATTACAAGGAAATTCAGAAGTGGGTCGGTGAGGAGTCCTGCTATAAAGCAAACTTTGCAGATATGCCCAAAGAAAAGGCAACCCTTCCTGCCGACAATGCGCTGCTGAAAAAATATGTTGATAAAGCCGACGCGGATCTGAAGAGTTTCGTCGATGCAGCAACGACTGGTGATGTCGCCAAAGTGATGCTGATATTCGGAGCGCTTAACGCGGATTTGGAACTTTTGAAAACTGCTATCAACAAGTAAAAAGGAGACTGATATTTATGTACACCAAGCGCCAGAAAGTCAATATCGACGATACCCGTTTTATCTTTACCACCAACTTCTCCGGCGACCCGGAGCGTGACCGCTTTGGCTCTGACCAGCGCCGTGTCAACGTGGTAATTCCTACCGAGGAGCTCGCGCAGCATCTGCTGGATCTGGGTGTAAAGGTCAAGCAGACCAAGCCGAACCCTGAGCGCACTTACGACGAGCCGTTTGTGCCCACGCTCTACGTGCCGGTCAACATCAAGATGGACTCCAAGTGGCCGCCGCACATCTATTGGGTCACAACTGCTGGCAAGCGCCTGCTCTGCAACGAGGACACCATCAGTCAGCTGGACTTCATCCGCGTCAAGAACGTCTGCCTGCAGGCAAATCTCGTTGAGAAGAGGAACTTCCCTGGCGAGTACAGTCTGTACGCCGATGTGATGTATGTTGAGCAGGATGCTGATGCTGACCCGTATGCGGAGCGCTACGCTCAGTACGCAGAGCCTGCTCCTGAAGTGCCGTTCTAAGGAGGATACTATGGAAAAACTGTTTATCAGCTGTCCGATGCGCGCTCGCACTGCAGAACAGATCCATGCGACTATGGACCAGATGCATAAAATCGCCGAGGCTATTTTCGGCGAAGAACTGGAGGTCATCCCGACTTACTTTGAGGGCACCCCTCCTGAAAATGCCAATGACCGTCTGTGGTATCTGGGTAAATCCATTGAGAAAATGTCCGAGGCGGATTGCTTCATCGGCATTTTCGATGACCAGAAAGCTTATGATGGCTGCATCATCGAGAACCATGTCGCCAAACTCTACGGTGTACCGCAGTATCTGGTGAATATTGCATACGTAGCACCGGACATCATGGAGCAGCGTTTGGAGCATATGGTCTGATGGTATTTATCGAGTGCCGGGGGTCGGTCCTCGGTTGAATGATCCAGTCGGTGAGTGCCCACGTCGCAAATGGCGTTCTCAGAGGAAACAGCTCGATTTATATTTTGATTTGGGGAGGTTGAACGTATGAAAGTCTTGAGAATCCAGCCCAAGAAGTATCCTGAAGTTATTGAAATCGACGGCTCGCTCGAATCTCTTCAGAAAGAAGTGGCCGGTCCGATTCAGGCGGTCTACCCGTGGGGTGATCCGGTTGCACTTATCTGCAATGAGGAAGGAAAACTGGCCGAAGATTCCTTCAGTAACTGTAACAGAGTGCTCCATAATGAGATTGGGATTCCCTATGATATTGTTGTTGGAACTTTCCTGATCGTTGGTCTGACCGAGGATGATTTCGGCGACCTGTCACAGGAACTCATTCAGAGGTACGAAAAGCTTTTCCATAACCCGGAAGAGTTTGATTACTTTACGGATGCTCAGGGAAGAACACATCTGGACGTTCGCCCCTGTGAACCTGAAGATAACGCGAAATAATCCACTTCCTTTGCAGATGCATGAGAGCTTCGGAGAAATCTGAGGCTCTTTTTATTTTGGGTCAGTAGCTTAGTCTGGCTGAAAGCTGGCAGCTCATAACTGCGTGATCGCGGGTTCAAATCCTGCCTGACCCACCAGAGGTGCAAGCCTTATATTTGAATAAACAAAGGAGAGAACAGCATGAGCGCAAGAAACTATGTCCCGGCAATGGTAAAATGGATGGTCGAGGAAGGTACCAAGAACACCTCCAGCGGCAGCTGGATATTCACGAGCGCGGAAATTGCAGAAGCATTTCCTGTAGCCGAAAGCGGCGTGATTGAGATGTTTGGAGCAATCCTGACAGAAGTTTATCAGCATGAAGCTGTGGCGGAAGCAAATGTAAATTTCGATAGCGACGGTTCGGCAACTTTCGATTTGACCTTCTACACAGATTATTGCCCGAACATCAGTGATGAAACAAAGGCTGGGTAATTTCTATGGGTGATAGCAAAGTTACAAAGCGCTGTGCAAAGTGTGGCGCTGTGATGCACAACGTGTCTGCGGCAAGGAAATACTGCGATTTTTGCAGATTTGGCTATGCAACCAATGATCCGGTACTGCCTTTGGTACATCCAAAGTACACTGGGCCGACTCTGCAGGAAATCATGAGAGAGGCTACCAAGGAGGGGCTTCAGTATGCAGAATATTGTAAAAAACACGGACTGCACTAATCACATAAAGGAACTCTGGAAAGTTTTTACAAAAGAAGGCAAAGAACTTTTTTCCTACACGATTCGCGGTGAAGGTGAAGACGAGGAAGAATGCACCAAACAGCTTTTAGCTTATGAGAATCATTGCTATCCTAACCAGATTCATGTTCACACGGAAATGAGGTGATTGGATGGCGGGTATAACACTCTATGACTACCAAAAAGATGCGCTGGAACGAATGAAAATCGGATGCATCTTATGTGGTGGTGTAGGAAGCGGAAAATCAAGAACCAGTTTGGCATTTTACTACACGCTCTATGGTGGCTCAGTCAACACCAAAAACTACGTTAAGATGCATGATCCACCCGACTTGTGTATTATCACCACTGCGAGGAAGCGCGATACAGGCGAGTGGGAGGAAGAGCTGGCTCATTTCTACATGTCCACCGACAGCAACCTTGATATTTACAATCACAAGGTGGTTGTGGATTCATGGAACAACATCGGAAAGTACACTGGCATGAAAAACGCATTTTTCATTTTCGATGAGCAGAGAGTTGTTGGCAGCGGGCAATGGGTCAAATCATTCCTGAAAATCACGAAGGAGAATGACTGGATTCTTCTGAGCGCTACTCCGGGAGATTGCTGGACAGATTACATTCCGGTGTTTATTGCAAACGGGTTCTATAAAAACCGGACCCAGTTCAACAATGAGCACGTAATCTATAGTCGTTTTTCCAAGTTTCCGAAAATTGACCGGTATCTGAACACCCAGCGACTGGTACGCCTGCGTGAACGGGTGCTTGTAGATATGGACTTTGAGCGACCTACTGTATCTCACCATGAGAATGTTTTTGTCGAGTATGACAAGCCTAAGTATCTGGAAATTTGTAAAACTCGCTGGAACCTGTGGGAAAACAAACCCATTGAGACCGCCAGCGAGTTTTGTTATTTGCTGCGTAAACTGGTGAACACAGACCTGACTAGGTCGCAAAAAGTTCTGGATATTTGCATGACACGCCCCAGAGTCATAATCTTCTATAATTTCGATTATGAGCTGGATATTCTTATGAATCTGCCCTATGATGAGGATGTGGAAGTAGCGCAATGGAACGGCCATAAGCACCAGCCAATCCCTGACGGTAAGAAGTGGGTATATCTGGTCCAGTACAATGCAGGTGCAGAAGGTTGGAACTGCATTAAGACGGATACCATTATATTTTATTCTCAGAACTACTCCTACAAAATTATGGAGCAGGCTGCAGGCAGAATCGATCGGCTGAATACGCCTTACAAGAACCTGTTCTACTACCATCTGAAGAGCAGAGCGGGAATTGATCTGGCGATTTCGAGGGCACTGAACTCGAAGAAAGCGTTTAATGAAAGGAAATTTTATGGAGCATGATATTTATGATTCTTTAAGGTTTATTGCGACGACCTGTGAGAAAATGGAAGATGCCTTAAATGCAATTGCAGAATACTTCGAGAAAGTAACGGCTTGTCTCATGGACTTGGTTGAAGGAATTAAGAGGCAGTCATTGAAGATGATTCTGCAGAAGCTGCGCCCTGACTACAAGGACAAATGCAAAATCCGGTGGCTGGATATTCCCAACAAGGTTATGCAGGGGAGAATCAGGAGGTTCTGCTGATGGGAAATATTTCAAAGAAAACCAGAAAGAAACTTATCAAGGTAATTGAGGCTAATTGCCATCGCGTAACGCACTTTGGCGAGCAAGATGCAATGTTTGTTCCTTACGACAGCAGCCCATTGTCTGCTATTTGGAAATATCTCTGTATCAGGAACGACGATGTTATCACAGGCCGCTTCTTGGTTGATCGAAGCGAAAAATATATTCCTTTTAGGGAGAGATACTGTTGTATCAATGCTCCAGAACAACTGTTTGTTCCGAGAACACATATTGAGATCAACAAACAAATTGTCAATAGACTTAAAGAGCGCAACCAGCTTTATGCTGTTTATTACACATGGAGGAAAAGGAAATGATTAAAGATTCTGGAGATCGCACGGAATTTGAAACCGGTGCAAAGCGTGATATGCATGCAGGAAAGGGGCGGATGGATCTTCTGCCTTGGTATGGCATCATGGAAGTC
>OIKZ01000154.1_pt1 | contig 23617 bp, 20 predicted proteins | sample 1584261 | NCBI WGS metagenome assembly OIKZ01 (sample SAMN02674606, study PRJEB24791) | human gut metagenome, SKBSTL068 | isolation source: stool | host: Homo sapiens | place: USA | reverse complement strand
CTGTGCGCTGGCCATAGTCGGCAAAAGTACGCTGTCAATTGATGAGTTAATATTGTTGACGACCACATTTGGGAATTTATCTGCCTGATTGTAGTAAGCAAGATCAGCAGAGGAATACATCTTGCCGATAACCAGACTGCGTAAATTGTTGTACACTGTATCCAGCAATGCTGAAGCCAAAAGCTTCCACCCAAAGGTAAGCAATCCCTTCAGACGCTGCCAAGAAAACTTTTTCTTGGGCCGCCATTTTACTGTCAACCACAGAATCAACGTGTCAATGGTCGTATTAGATAGTTGCTGCACCACAATAGCCCATACACCAAAACCAGCATAAGCCAACCCAATGCCCAGGAATGCAGAGAAAATCGTTCCTCCCAGCGTTGCAAAGAAGAACCGCTTGAACAGCATATTCCGAGACACATAAGACTGTTGGATTCCCTTCACACCAGAGATTACGATGGTCAAGCTGATAACCCGTACCAATGGAGTCAATGTCGCATCATTGTAAAACGCCGCAATAAGCGGTGCTGCCACAAACATAACTCCATATAGCACTAAGCAGACCACAAAGTTGAAATAGAACACCGAAGAAAAATCCAGATCATCGGCATCCTTTTTCTGTATGAGCGCTGTACCTAGACCACTGTCCACGAATACCTGCATGATGGTAGTAAATACTGTGATCAACGCAATGGTTCCATAATCCTCCGGTGCAAGGATACGCGCAAGTACGATAGATACGATAAAGGTTACAAGTTGGGCACCGCAGCGCTCAGCAAAACGCCAAAGGAAATTACTTAAAACAAATTGAGATTTCATTATAATTTTATTATTTTTCTCCAAACAGCTTTCTGCTGTACATTTTTTTTGTAATGAAAGGAATACAGCACGCAACAGCAGCCGTTATCTTTCGTTTCAATGAAAGCTTGTTAAATATTTCACGGTTTTTCATCTTAAAAAGCGTTCTAGTATTCCCTGATAACATTAGACCCATATACATCTGCTGCGATTCCCGTAGAAGACATATATCATGAAATTTTCCTTCTGTGTACCTATCAAATGATTGAAGCGTTTGGGCCATATTTTCTGTTTGTCTGCAAACATTCTTGATTCGGTTGCCTTTTTTTTGCCGTTCCGACCAACTTGTTGGCACACCACGTCGATAGCAAGACATTGCCGCATCAATATAATAAACCGGGCCAAGACTTGCAAAATATAGCATGTACGTTTCATCCCCAACAGCACACACAGTTTTGAATTCCGGCGGGTTTTTCTCATATTCTCGCCACATATCTCCATTGAACAGATACGAACTTGTTTGAAATTGGTAATTTTGACCCATCATCAGGAATTCATCCGGTAAAATTTTTCCTTCCGCACACTCCACTTCTGGGAATGTAATTCCTGTCGGTTGTTCATCCTCTGAAACTTCCACGGTTTTATGTACACAGAAAAAGCAATCCTTATTCTTCTCTAATGCATCAACCTGTCTTTGCAACTTTGATGGATCTGTCCAATAATCATCTCCTTCACAAATTGCAACATATTTTCCCTTTACTGCTGGAAAAAGGATTTTTTCTGTAATATTTACATTTTTTGAGTATTGATTTTCAGTTTGATAAATCCCATGGATGATGTCAGGATATTTTTTTTCATACTCCCTGATAATCTCTGCCGTTTTATCTGGCGATGCATCATCATTGACAATCACTTCATATTTGAAATCTGTTACCTGGCTCACAAAGCCATCTAAGGCCCTTCTAATGTATTTTTCATGGTTATACGCTGTGCAACAAATACTCACCATAATTTGATCATTCATCTTTTGCACCTCCCCATAACGTCATCATTTTATTATTTTCTTGATTTTATTAAAGCACCTGTATAAAGCGATCCAGTTGTTTTTTATTAACTGAAACGAAATGCCTTTTGCAACAAGTTCCGTTCTTAAGTAGTTGTTCTTTTGCCAATTCGGGTATTTTTCTTCAACCCATTCACGTGTTTTTCGGAGCGCCTCTTTATTTCCATCAAAGCTTTCCAGAATACGGATAGAGTTGTAAACCAATATATGCAAAATTGCCAACCACTCCAGCTCGTCGTGATATTCTATCTGTACTGCTTCACTTAGTTGCTGTAGTGCTGTATCAAATGCCCTCACGATGTCAAGCGCTGAATCCTTAGGCGGACTCTGCAATGTACTTCCAGGCCGCCTTACATAATGATATAAACATTCACCAACGGTATATTCTTCTCCAATTGCAGCCAGAATTGCTGTCGCAGATGCAAAATCTTCTCCGATTTTTACTCCTTGTACTAAGTGAATCCCGCACTCACAAAGCGCCCTGTGCTCATAAATCTGCAGCCATAACGAATCGCTATACAACAAACCGGTATGCACACTTGCTTCACTGTATTCTTTAGGCCAGCGATCATGCTTTTCCAGAAGAACTCCATTTGGTGAACGGACATCATAATTAAATGCCAACACTTTCGGATGATATTTTTTCAATAGAGCAATGATTTTATCCAATACAATCGTATCGACATAATCATCCGCATCCATAAAGAAGATATGCTGTCCCCCTGAACGTTCAAGTCCGTATTCCCGTGCTGAGTTTTGTCCGCCGTTTTCTTTTTTATAATATTGGATATCCAACGGGGAACAGTCAATCAACTCTTGGACTTTAGCGCTGAACTCCGGCTTTGAGCCATCATCAACAGCAATGATTTCAACTTCATGTGCATGTGTGCACCGTAAGGAAGCAAGGCACTTTGAAAAATATTCTTCGGGTGTATTATAAATCGGTATAATTATAGAAAGCGTTTTCATGTTTCCCTCGCATGGAATTTTTATACCTCTAAAATATCCGCAATCCGCTCGCAGGCATGACCATCACCATAGGGGTTGCTTGCCTTGCTCATTGCCTCATACTCTGCCTTGTCAGACAGCAGGCGGCTGAATTCCCGGTAAATGGTCTCTTCCTCAGTGCCGACCAGCTTCAACGTACCAGCAGCAATGCCCTCCGGACGCTCTGTTGTGTCCCGCATAACCAGAACCGGCTTGCCCAAAGAAGGTGCCTCCTCCTGAATGCCGCCAGAATCAGTCAGGATCAGATAGCTGCGACTCAGGAAGTTATGGAAGTCCAACACGTCCAGCGGCTCAATAATATGGATTCGGTCATCATCACCCAAATACTCTTGCGCAATTTCACGCACCACCGGGTTCATGTGAATGGGATAAATTGCCTTCACGTCCGGATGCTCGTCCATGACCCGGCGGATTGCTTTGAACATGTGCCGCATCGGCTCACCCAGATTCTCTCGGCGGTGGGCTGTAATCATGATCAGACGGCTGTCTTTCGCCCAATCCAGTTCGGGGTGCGTATAATCTGCCCGCACCGTTGTTTTCAGTGCATCAATGGCAGTGTTTCCAGTCACATAGATACTTTCGGGGTTCTTGCCCTCTTTTAGCAGATTCTGCTTCGACAATTCTGTCGGAGCAAAATTGTACTGGCTGATGATGGACACTGCCTGGCGGTTGAACTCTTCCGGGTAGGGGCTGTAAATGTTATAGGTGCGCAGTCCAGCTTCCACATGTCCGACCGGAATCTGCAAGTAGAAGCAGGCCAGCGCTGTCACAAAAGTAGTAGACGTGTCGCCATGTACCAATACAACATCCGGCTTTACTTTTTCCAGAACGGTTTTGATTCGTTCCAGAATATTGACTGTTACATCAAACAGCGTCTGCTTGTCCTTCATGATGGAAAGATCGTAATCCGGCATAACAAAAAACGCTTCCAGCACCTGATCCAACATCTGCCGGTGTTGGCCGGTCACGCAGACAATCGTTTCAATATTTTTGCGCTTCTTCAGCTCATTGACCAATGGGCACATCTTGATTGCTTCCGGCCGTGTGCCGAAAACCAGCATAACTTTTTTCATAAATGCTCAAGCTCCTCACAAATCTGTTTCATTATTTGCATATTATCTGTAGCCGCATAGAATTTTTGGGCATTTTTTCTGTAAAGCTGCTCATTCTCTAAAATTTTCTTTATCCCACGAACAATATCATCGATGCATGAAAAATCTACGCACGAGGCTGCACACGCAGCACCCACTGTTTCTACAAGTCCAACATTATCCGAAGTCAACATCGGCAGACCAAATTTTGCATACTCATAGATTTTATTCGGCGCACAAAACACATTATTTAAATTTGAAAAGTCATAGTTGGCAATTCCGATATGCGCCGCTTGTGTCACAATCAAATGTTGCGGACTCGGGACATAGCCAAGATATATGGTGTTTTTATAAATACCCTTTGCCTCATCAACAACCTGCTCGTCACCTTTTCCCATAATCCAAAAGACAACATTCTCATCATTGATTTCAGCCAATGCTCTTGCGATATTAGAAAGCGGACGATCTTTCGATATAATTCCCTGATACAAAACAATGCTTTTCTGCTTGCATTCATCCATTATCTTATATATCTCAGGATCAACTTTAGCGTATTCTCCTTGTTTCTTTTCTGACTCTTCTATTTCATATGGCTTATTAGGCATAACATAGGGGTGCTTTTTCAGATGATAACGGCTTTTCATAATAGCTGCTCGATGTTTCTCGCAACATATGATTGCTTCCGCCTTGGGCAGTATATTCAAAAGCAGATTGTCGATCCATTTTTGATCATCGTACAATTCCAAAATAGATGCAACAAATCTACGCCCTTCCAAAATATTTCCCAGCGTCATTATAGATTCACAATTTCCAAACCAAAGAATCTCCGAGTCTGGGATACTTTTAATGATTTTTTTTGCTTCGTAACGATAATTCAATATTTTTTTGACAGATTGCAGTTTTCCATTTTTCAAGCTATCGGAAAACAATTCGTGATGCTTTATTTTTCTCTTGTCAAGCAATTGATTTATAAAATCCGAATTTTTTCCATGGTAAACTTCCAACTCTACACCCAAATCATTTAGCATCAAAATTTGAGCCAGACAAGGTGGATAAAATTGAAATCCCTTTTTTAAAAAATAAAACATCTTCATATCGTATCTTCCAACCTAAAATCATGTTACCATTAGCTAACACAATAGCCTGTAATTCTTTCTATTATTACGTCAGATATATTGTTTTTCCCAAAAGCATCAACTTTTTCATATTAAGTCCACCATTCAAACGGGTACGTTGTCTGCCACGATGGTGTCCGATATATAGTAGCTATTACACCATACAATGCAAATAAAATCAGGATCGCTGCAGTAAGTAGTTTTCGATTTTTTCCATACTGCAACCTAGATACATGTTCTGAACTATACATAATGGCATAAATTAAAAAACATCCGAAATTCGTGTTAATATTGTTGCCTGATTTGCTGCTACCAGTAGCACAATATTCGCAATAGACATTCGATAAAGCGCCAAATCACAGGTATTTTGGTTGCTCCTATTCCCAATTCCACTTACCCATAACGGAACGATTAACATTAGTCCCAAAATAATAATTTTCAATATAATTGCAACTCTCGCTTGACCATCCATGTACACCCCCGAAATATAATATTGATATTTCGGGAAAAGTTCTAGCAATAGTTTTAACACCGGCTGCAGTAACAGTGCAATTCCAATTGCACCGGCTACCATTATTTTTTCATAGATCCAGTTCTTTTTCAGTTGTCCTTCACGAGGTTCTTTAATCCACCACAGCATTGGATACGCAAACAGAAACACGTAAGACACCGCATGGAATTGTGCTGCCAAAACTACTAATATACAAAACCGAAGCAGTCTTTTTTCCACCAGCGCATCAAAAGCCAAAAACAATACTGCCATTGCGAGTGCTTGCCGTAACACGCTCATCCAGCCATCGATTACAAGCATCTCGACGATTAGACACACAACCATTCCTGGTGCCTTACTCCACTTGCTCAGCCACCTTGCAAAGGATAGGTATACGATCATTCCTTCTGCAATCAGGACACTCTGTCTTGTCGAACTGATTCGGGTCAGAATATAAGTAAACAGCATATATCCTTTCTCGAACCCTCTATCCGATAGTACTTGTGCTAATGTCATGTTACGAACTAAATCAAACAAGTCTGTATAAGTACGAGTATCATTACCTATGCTCTCACCATGAAACATCGTCATCAATGCCAACGGAAACAACGCCCAAAAGAGGTAGATTACCTTTCTTTTTTGCTGCATAGAACAAAATGCTTTCATAGCATAAGCTACCAAAACTTCATAGCCCACTAAGCCTAGAAATTCTACTATCGCAAGCACATTTTTCTCCATGATCAACCATTTACCCATCGACTGTAGACTTGTTCCAAGCGATTCCCGCACCCAACATCAGAGAAGGCGCTTTGCTTTAAGCGCTCGGCATATTGCTCCCGCTCCGTTTTTTTTCGGAGCGCCGTTTCAAGTCGGCTCGCCCAAGTTTCCGATGTGTCGCTCAAGCATACATAATCAACAAGATCTGTATATACCATCTCACACGTAACTGTATCAGACACTACCATCGGCAATCCCATCGCCTGCGCTTCAACGCCTGTTACTGGAAGTCCTTCAAAAAAGCTGGGGAGAAAAAATGCATCCATGCCCTGATACAATTCCACCGTATCGTTCCGGCTTCCCAGAAGCTTTATATATTTTGTAAGCTTTTTCTCTTCTATATAAGTTTTCACCCGTTCCTCAAGTGGCCCATTTCCAACCCACCAGTATTCTGCATTCGGAACATTTTTTAATAAGCATTTAAAAACGTCAATTGCAAAAAATGGATTTTTTTGCTCTGCCAATCGTCCTACCGTTCCTACTACAAACTTGTCTGTAGCATTCATCTTTTGCCGCACAGATTTACGCATCGTTGGATCAAAGCGATATTTTTCTGTTTGAATCACATTCGGAATCACCGTAAACCCTTGATCTTCGAACATTGCACGGCCTGCCAGCTGTGAACATGCCGCATAATTTGTCGCCAGCGAACGCAGCACTGGAAGAAAAAAACGATTTCGGAACGCTTTAGCAGGTGTCTCTCCCATTTTTGAATTATGGCTGTGCAAAATCCGTACCGGAACACCTGCCTTTTTTGCGCACCACATCATTGGAATAGAAATATGCAGGGTATTATCATGGATGATGTCATACCGACCATCCGACAAAATTTTATTACAGACTTTAACATGCTCAGGAAGGTTTTTGATACCCGGAAGAAAAAACATTTTTCCACCTGCAGCCTCTACCTCAGCATAATAAACAGAGTCGCCCTCTTTGTAAGATGCAATATCCACCTGCACCTCATCATGATTGAGATTACGCAGGTAATTCATCACAAAGCTTGCCACACCGTTTGCAACAAAAAGATTAGGAACAAGCATTAACACTTTTATTTTTTTCATACAATTCTCTTATATCTGTAAGAACGAGTCATCCACATTCATGTCAACTTTTCTCATAATCAGATATTTGCTTTCTCTCGCTCTCTGCAAATCATCTTCTGTTAAAATATCCGGGCTGTTCGCACCTTTTTGAAAATGTAAATATGTAAGATAGTCTGTATTTTCATCAGCATAAGGTGACAACATCACCAATGTATGAAAGAAGGATTCATCCGGACAAGTTGTATTTTCATAGAATTTATAATATTCCGGATGTATAGTGAGGTACTGCATAATCCAATCAATTGTTTCTTTCTTTAATGCCCACCATGAACTTCCAAAATAGAAATCTATCCCTAGCTGTTTTCTCTCGAAAATTTTCCACGTCCGATTGTATCCTCCGGTGAATTCAACCCACCCCCTCTTGATGATCTTTTGCCACGGTTTTCTGCCAATAAGTTTAATTGGAAAATAGATTTGATTCCGTTTATCCAAATTGTTTTGTTGATGACTTCCATGGTTTTTACTATTCCAATACTGAACAAAATTCGTGCCATTGTGTTCTTCAAAAAACTTTACAATTTTATCTGCTGAACGAAGCGGCCAATCTTGTCCACTAATCAACCAATAGTAGTCATAGCCCCCCCCTTATACCAGCAACAGCTGTATTCAAAAGATTTAGCGTTGCCGTAACCTGCGAAATCTGTGCCCATTCCACCGAAACACGCTGTTCATCCGGAAGCACAAACACATTTTCTCTATGAATAATTTTATCTGCAAAGTCAGCCTTCTTATCGATATGAAGATAGCAATCAATATCCGGGTGATTCAACCTCTCCAGAAGAAGGTTGATCTGTTTCGGATTTTTATGGCATTGAATCAAAATTGCAATTCTCATGTTTTCCTTACTTTCTCAGTACTTTCTCAAACATAAACTTTCGTAGCCAGTTCGGAGCCAACGCCGACCCACTACGAATCACACAGCTCTTTATGTACTGCCATTCTCCAATAAAGTCTTGTTCTTTCATGAATTTAAACAGCCTTGCCTGCGTCTTGGCATACTTCCAACCAGCACGCCGTTTATACATATCCGAGCCTGCCCGCATATGGAGCAACGGCTCCTGAATGTTGTACCCCTGATATCCGGCCATTAGCATCCGGAGCCAAAGGTAATAGTCCTCCAGCAAATAGAAGTCCTGATAGGAACCAACTGCCTCAACTGTTGATTTTTTATACATCACGCAGGGGTGATTAAACGGATTACGCTTCTTTGCAAACTCCACAATTTCCGCATTTGTCTCCGGTGGCACACGCTTCGCATCGACGGTATTCGGATCAGTAGTAAACTCTTCCACGATGCCGGAGCAAATACTCACTTCTGGATGCTCGTTAAACGCAGCAAGCTGTTTCTCACAGCGATCCGGATACGCAATATCATCACTGTCCATTCTGGCAACCAGTTCATTTTTGCAATGTTTGATACCCTCATTCAGTGCATTTCCAAGTCCACCGTTCTTTGCGAGACGAACAACATTCAGCACCGTACCCATCTCCTGTTGCTTTGCAGAAATCACTCCATCCAATGCATCATTCAATGGACCATCGCACACCAGCACAAAATCATCCGTCGGGAGTGTCTGTGCTTGAATGCTCTCAATTGCTTGCTTCAAATACTCTGGTTTTTCTCTGTGATAAACTGACATCAATACAGAATACTTGGAAGCCATCATGCAGCCTCCAGTTGTTCTTCATGCAGTTGCTCAGGGAAGACCAGAATATCAAACGAAGCAATGTAAATTACCTCATTCCATACCCCCCCCCCGGATATTTTCAGGTTCGTGTACTTAATCACATTTTTTATCATGTACCAGCCCTCATAATAAGCGGCCTCTATCGGGTTCAATCCGACATACCGATATGTATTCCAATTCATCTTTGCAGCCTTGAACTTGTTGCCCGACTTCGATGACTTTGCAATTCTATAAATGAGCAACCGCTCATCCACACCATAGGCTTTCTTTCCTTCTTTCAGGATGCTGAGCCAAATTGCGAAGTCCTCGTGCATCCCATCACCGATTGCATAGTGCTTTGCATATAGCTCTTTACGCACCAGCGCCGAGGAATTGGACAGCACATTCTGCTTCAGCAATTGACGATACGTGACCTCCGCAGGAGCATGAAGATACCAGTCAATTGGCTGCCCATCCGAATCCATAAAAGCAGAACCTGTAAAAAGGAGGTCAGCATTGGTTCTTCTCTGAAGGTCAATCTGCTTTTCCAGTTTTTTCGGTGCCCATGCGTCATCGCTGTCAAGAATCGCGATCCATGAACCTTTCGCTTCTTCCAGTCCATGCTTGCGCGTATAGGACACACCGCTGTTCTTTACATTAGAGATAAGACGGACACGACTATCCTTGGCCGCAATACTTTTGACCAGCTCTGCCGTTCTGTCTGTTGAGCAGTCATTGACCACAAGAAGCTCAAAATTCGTGTAGGTCTGGCTCAAGACTGAGTTAATCGCCTGCTCTATTGTTTTTTCAGTATTGTACGCTGCCATAATGATACTGATCAGCCCAAAATCCTCCTGCATCATTCTTCCGTCTCCTGTCCCATTGCCGTGGTCGCACCTTCTGCCACACCCTCAGTGCTTTCCGGCATAAACAGAATCTTCACCGTTGCCAGCATGATCTTCAGATCCTCGATCAGGCTGGGATGTGCAATGTACATCAGGTCCATCTGCAACTTGTCATAGGGAGTGGTATTGTACTTGCCGTACACCTGTGCATAACCGGTCAAGCCAGCCTTTGCTTGAAGCCGCAACGAAAACTCTGGCATCTCTTCGCAATACTGGGCAGCGATCTCAGGGCGTTCCGGGCGGGGCCCCACAATGGACAAGTCTCCCCGGAGGATATTTAAAAGCTGAGGAAGTTCATCCAGACGGCAGGCTCGGATGATATGGCCCACCTTCGTGATACGGTCATCCTTGTCGCCGGTGGAAAGCCGGGCTACGCCGTCCTTTTCGGCATCCACACGCATAGAACGGAACTTCAGGATCTCGAACGGTTTGCCGTCTTTGGTAAGGCGAACCTGCTTGTAAAAAGCCGGGCCACCATCGGACTTGACGGCAATAGCCGTAATCAGAAACAACGGACTCAGGATAACCAGTGCTGCCAGTGAGATCACAATGTCCATTGCCCGTTTCACAAACAGAAATTCCGGGCTTGCCATATAGCGCCCCACACGCAGCATGGGCAGATGGAACATATGCATCGGCTGGGCACCGCTCATAATCACATCGCCCACACGAGGGATCACAAACACATTGATGCCCTGTCCCACACAGTATTTCAGGATGATATTGCGCTCATGGCTGTGGACACCGCTGATGAACACGCTCTGCATTCCATCCAGCAGGCTCAGGTCGTTCAGGCATTCTTCCACGTTCAATGTCATCTTGACATCGTATTTTTTTGAAAGACCGTACTCATTGATGAGCTTTTCCAATCCATGACGAACATCATAAACGACTGCAGTCGGCTGGGCCTGGAATGTATTAAAGTACCATCCATGCGCCAACTTCGCCCAGATTGAGGCCATCAGGATCTGTCCGGCAATCGCTGCGATGCCCGGCAGAAGATTGCAGAGCCGCCGGGCCATCAGGCAGATGACAACGTACAGAATGCCATCAGTTGCCATGGCTGCCAGTACCTGTCCATAGATCAACTCTGAAATGCGCTGCAAAGACATCCAGAACGCATCGTAGACTTTACCCAACAGAAAGAACAACACCGCAAACAGACCGATCATGGTCCAGTTGCCCCTCCAGCCAAACTTTGCATAGACCTGATACGAATAATACAGCTCCCAACAAAGTGCAAACGGAATTGTGATCATTATCAAATCGATGATTTTTACGATCTTCAACATCACATCATGCTGAAATTTTGACATAATACCCCAATAACTCCTTTAGCTTTTTCTTTTGCTCTTCGCTCAACTTTTCCGACCCGCTTTGCAGCTGCCGTTTCTGGTTGTACACCCATCGGCTCAGCCAAATGCCATCCGCAGTCTTGTATTTTGCTGGAATATCCAGATTTCCATGGCATCTTTTATACTCCTGCGCCAGTTCGTACCGGTGCTGCCACGAGTCCGGTTTCTCCCACTGCATTCCGATGGCATCCAGCAACTCAATGCGCTCTTGTGATAAAATTGCATTGCTCTTCTCCGGATTCCGATATGCATACTGCTGCCGCCGCACCCATTTTCCAAGAGCATAGCCCTCCGGTGAAGCATAGGCCACCGGGACATCAAGGTTTCCATTTGCCTCAAAATACCGTTTCGCTGCCTGATAAACCTCATTCCACTGTCGGTCATAGCGACTGCCCCACTGCATTCCTATGGTTTCCAGTCGTTTGATCTGATCCGCAGACAACTTTTTCTGCTCATAGGCTAGTTCTTGATTTTGAATCCAGCGACCAAGCGTTTTTCCATCTGCTGTTTTATAATCTCGTGGAACATCCAGATTTCCATACTCCTGCGCATAGACTGCCGCAAGTGCATATCCCTGTTCCCATTTGGCATCAAATACGCTCCATATCATTCCCATCTGATCCAACTGTCGGATGCGTTCTTTCGTCAGCTTTCCATCGCTTCGGCGTTTCCGCGCATTGTTGATCCACTTTCCCAGAGGATAGTCATCTTTCGTTTTGTATTTCGCCGGAACCTGCAAATTCCCAAACTGTTCCCGAAATTTTCTCGCTTCTTCCAGACCACGTTCCCATGCGGCATCGTTGCGGTTGTCCCACTCCATCCCGATGCTGTCCAGCCGTGCTATTTGCTGTTCGGTCAAGTTCCCCGGAATCTGTCCCGCACGAACACGGCGCTGGGTCGTCAGCCATTCGCCAAGGCTCAATCCCGCCGGTGTGGTATAACGCTTTGGAATATTCAGGCTACCATGCTCCGCATAGTAAATGCTTGCCTCCGAAAAATAATGGTCCCAACTAGAGGACAAGCTTGCTTGCAGCCGCTCAAACAGCACCCGGCAGTCGTGCACCTGCTCGATGACCTCAAACCGCTCGGTGACGATCTTATCGCCCTCACCGTTGGCATTCAGGCGGTAGACTGCCTCCTGCATCTCGCCTTGCAGACCCGCAATGCTGCATAGTCCTTCGAAGTTGTTGACAACATCGAGGATAAGTGGAGCGGAATTATCTCCCGCAGTTAGTGCACGGCCAATCTGCTGTTTGTAGATAATAGGTGAGATAGTAGGCCGAAACAGGATGACACCTGAAATGCCTTCTACATGAACTCCCTCGTTCAGCATGTCGATGCAAAACAGCAACTTCAGGCGGTCACTTTCATCGGCCTTGAAGTCGGCAAACGCCTTGTCTGTACCGGGGTCATCCGAGTAGGCTTCGTAGACCGCCACTTCCGCATTCACCTTTGCAAACCACTCCGGCACATGAGAGATCATTTCGTCCATGTGCTCCTTGTTGGCGCAGAACACGATGTACTTTCCGGACTTGTTCGTGATATGATGGGCAAAGACCCTGTCCAGACCATCCGCCTGTTCCAACGCCCGGCGCAGGGCATCCAGATATTTTTGATTTACGTCCTGAATTCCAGCAGAACGCAGATTATCCACCCTTGTCTGATAGCGTGCCAAGTCTTTCTGGTACTGATAGACGGTAGTCACATAGTTCGGAGCAGGCAAAATACCCCTGACGATTGCTTCGCCAAGGGTCATGTCGCTCGCAACACGGCTGTCAAAAAGCTCTTCGGCCATGTCACGGTTATTATCCAGATATCGGATGTTTGTCGCTGTCAAGCCCAGCAGTCTTGCGTCCGGGCATAACTTTAACAAAGCCACCGTACTTTCGCCCCAACATTCCGCACCGGCACGGTGGAATTCATCGAGTATAATATAGGCAGGTTTCTGCGCTGCGATATCATCCAGTTGCGCCTGGGTGCAGCACATCAGTTTGGCATAGGTATAAAAGTGAACGTTTGCCAGCGGAAAATCCGGGTCGTTCCTTTTCAGGCTCTCCAGCTGTGTCTTGAAGATATATTCACTGGGAGAAAGCCAGATCACAACCTTCTCCGGGTTGTCTTCGATCAGCTTGAACGCAATGTAGCTCTTTCCAGTGCCGGTCGGGTGGACAATGGCGGCCTTGCCATACTGCTCCATCATCCGGACTGCCGCATGATATGCTTTCTCGTTGTGCTCGAACAGACGCAGTGCCACCTTGTTCACCCCTTTCCGCAATTCAGGGGTATCCTTCACATGGAAAATGGAGGATACCGTTCCTTTGACATCGTTGTCTATAGTCTCATCTTATTTTATCATGGTTATATCTGGGATTCAATAGAAATCATCATAAATGTATCACATTTGACCCTAAAAAAACATCGCGAAGGCCGGATTGTTTTTGTGCCATGCCCAGTTCTGTATAATAATTCCAGCTGTAAACGAAGATGGAGAAAATAAGGGGTCAGATGAGGGTCTAAACAGCAGGAGGAAACAGCGATGGCGCGACGGGGAGAAAACATTCGCAAGCGTAAGGACGGTCGGTGGGAAGGCAGGTACATCAAGGCGCGCACACCAGAGGGGAAGATCCAATGGGGTTACGTTTACGGAACGGCCTATGTGGAGGTCAAACGGGTGCTGATTCAAAGGAAAGCCGAGGCGGGCTTTTACAACCTGAATCGAACTGACCTGACCTTTGAAGCACTAGCCGAGGTATGGCTGCATTCCCTGCGGAACAGTATAAAAGAATCCACCTATGCGCATTATTCGTACACACTGCACAAGTATCTTCTTCCGGTTTTGAGCAAAGTGCCCGTTGCATCCCTTGAGGAAAGCTTTCTGGAGCAGGCCATGCAGCAGATCGTTGCGCCCACAGATGCCGCACACAAACCGCTGGGAAACTCCTCTGCCCGGGAATGTCTCTCCATGCTGCGCCGCATCTGCAAATATGCCGCTCATTTACGTCTGATTCGTCCAATGGAGCTGGAAGTTGCGTTGCCAAAAGCCAGCGACAAAATTTCTGCGCCTCTCTCCCCGGCGGAACAGCAGCGACTTCATCAATATGTACAGGCGAACCCTACGCCTCGCAAAATCGGCTTATTATTCGGACTTGAATTAGGTTTGCGTATTGGTGAGATCTGCGGCTTGCAATGGGGCGATTTTGACCTGAAACTCGGCACGCTGAACATCAATCGGACGGTCTGCAGAATTTCCTGTGGAAACGGCCATACAAAGGTGGTCATCCAGACACCCAAAACCTGCACCTCCCGCCGGGAAATTCCAATCCCGAATCAGCTGCTTATTATGCTGAAAAAGCTGCGCGGAAAAGCCAGCAATGCTGCATGGTTCCTGTCCGGCAGCGAGTCCAAGCCCACAGAACCCCGCTGCTACCGGAAAAGCATCAAAGCGTATCTGAAGCAGGCGACCGTCCGGCAAGTACGTCCGCACGCGCTGCGACACACCTTTGCTACCACCTGTTTGCAGGCGGGGTGTGATGTAAAGACCCTCAGCGAATTGTTGGGACATGCCAACGCCAACATCACCTTGCAGCGCTATGTGCACTCTGACCTGACCCGAAAGCGCAGGGAGATGAACCGGATATTCTCCCATCAGGTGTCTATGAGGGGCAGGAAGGCGCAAAATCTGATAGAATAGCGCCATATTTTGTCCATGGCCCTCCATTTTCCATGTGGAGGATACTTTTTGCTAAATATATTCTTTGTCGTTACGCATCCATGTATTCTCTACAGCATAAAATACTTTCGTGATATACGCAGTTGCGCACGCAAAACTGCACGAACTTCTGTACCATCCTATTGAGGTGAATTTCATCATGACAGTAAAAGATGCCGTTGCCAAACGCTTTGAACAGCTCTGCAACCAGCATGGGATACGCCCCAACGAGTTAGCAACCCGTGCCGGTGTAACACCATCTACGGTATATAGTATGCTCGACCCATCCCGTCAGCGTGTGTCCATCGCCACCATTAAAAAGCTCTGTGATGGTCTTAATATCACGCTTGGTCAGTTCTTTTCCTGTGCGCTGTTCGATGAACTGGAGCAAGAGATCCAATAGTTCACCGAACGATCTGCTCGGCTTTCCCTGCAACGCGTACTCTCTTTACTAAGTGAATTTTAGAATTTCATATCCATTGTCAGCCTGATTTGTGCTCTTTTGCATGGGTCAGGCTATTTTTTTTTTTTTTTTTACGCTAAAAAGCCCCTGCCCATCACATTTCTGTGAAAGGCAGAGGCCTTCTGCTGCTAGATTTTAATCAGGGCTGGGGAGATGGAACAACTATCTCATTCTACCGGGTCAGTGTCCCTTACCAGATTTTTAACTACCCCCGGGGTGTCTGATGCGGTGTTTTTCTGCTCCATTCGAAGGCGCACCGCCTCCATAATGTATTCGGTCAAACTTTGCCCCGCTTTTTGAGCTGCTACCTGAACAGCCTCTTTATTGGGGAAGGCGTCCATCCGAACGTCAAGAACAATCCGCTGGTATGTTTTATCGTTAAATTTCCGTTTGCTGGCTGTGCTTGTTTTTCCGCCCATCCTCGCACCAACTTTCTTTTGACTTTTATAGGTATTATAACACACATCTGTCATTTGTCCATCTCGTACGAGTATGCACTTTGCACAGATAATTGTGCTTTTCTTTGGTGAATATTCCGTCTTGCATACTCGTACGAAGTGCTGTATACTCATGCCATCGGGAACACCGGTTCTCACATCCGACCATTCACCAACGATTTCAAAAGAGGCACGCAGATGAGCATTAACGTTTTACTGACCCTTGTCGAGCAGTACAAGGAGGCCGCCCAACTGATTGAAGCCGCACAGGCTGAACAGGAACAGCTGAAGATCCAGATCCGCGAGGCACTGGCAGAGCGCTCCACCAACTATCTCGAAGTCGGTTGCCACAAAGTCCGCCTGTCCGATTTCTCCAGCACCCGACTCGACAGCAAAGCCATCAAGGCCGTAGCTCCCAACCTGTACGACCAGTACAGCAAAACGGTCACCGGCACCCGCCTGAGCATCACCTGAAAAGAGCCCCATACAGCGTGCACCGACCAAAGTTTGCGCTGTACAGAGCCCAACACACCCGCCGGGGCGGGCTACACCAATATTATACCTGTCCCGGCCTTTTTTATCAAGAGAAAGGTCCGAAAAATCATGAAACAGACTGTCAAAACCTCCCGCGCTGCCGGTCAGCTGGAAAAGATGTTCCGTGAGCTCAACAAGCACTACTTTGCAGGCAAGCTGCCCGAGCCCATCATCAGCCTGAAAAAGACCCCGTCCGCCTATGGTCATATCACCTGTTCCAAGGTCTGGCAGGCAGGCGGCGAGAACAAGTACGAGATCAACATTTCGTCTGCCACGCTCGACCGTCCCATCGAGGAGACCGCTTCCACCCTGCTGCATGAGATGGTGCACGAGTACTGCATGGAGACCGGCATCAAGGACACCAGCAACAACGGGGTCTACCACAACCGGCGCTTTAAGGAGCAGGCAGAGGCACACGGCTTGATCGTAGACCACCACGAAAAGTACGGCTGGACCATCACGAGCCCGTCCGAAGAGTTGCTGGACTTCATCATTTTCCAAGGCTGGCAAGATATCCAGATGGGCGAGCGGCTGGCATGGTCGGATATGGCAGGCACCGGAGCAGGCAGCAAGGCACCCGGCAGCAGGCAGACCGGAGCGCCTAAACCTCCCAAGGCAAAAAGTAGCACACGCCGCTGGGTATGCCCCAAGTGTCACACCATCATCCGCAGCACTAAAGAAATCCGCGTGATGTGCGCCGACTGCGGCGAGATGTTCATACAGGCCGACTAAGACCGGCAAGACAGAGAGCGAGGGTACGAGTGAGAGTAGTACCCACTATTTTAAGAGAGGTTTTAACGATGGTTGTTATTTTTAATATTTCGGTGCATGAAAAAAAGCGGTAGTACGCCGCTTCTGTATCAGGCTGTGAGAACTGCCAAACTGAAAGCCCAACGCATGGCGCAGCTGTTGATGTGGATGCAGTCACCGAAGACGGCCAGACCCGCCGAGTGCAGTATCTGCCAGATGGTACGCTGTGCAAGCTCTGGATGCAGTAACAGATCAATGCCTGTCGATTAGTGGTGCAGGGGAAGAAGTAACCGCTACCAACCCGAAAGGGGCAAAATTTAAAAAATAAATTTCAAATTCAATTCCAAGAAAGGGGCTTTAATTATGGCAAAATTTTCCAATAGACTGTGGAACTTGCGCACTGCTGCCAACATGACCCAGCAAGAACTTGCAGATATCATCAACGCCAGCCGCCGGACAGTTATCAAATGGGAGCAGGGACAAGCACAACCCAACTGTGGTAGTATCATCGCTCTCGCCGTGCTGTTCCAAGTGTCCACTGACTATTTGTTGGGTCTGACTGATTAAAGGCGCGTATGAAGCCCTGTGAGAGCATTTCAGTCGTTTTTGCAAAAAAAAAAGAGCACAAGAAAACGTTAAAACCATCTTGTGTGTTATCAGAACCGCTCTGATGGGCATCTAAAAATAAATTTTGATGTTGGCCGCATCGCAACTGTCAAAATATTATTCAATTGTAGTTTTCTTGCGATAACGTCAAAATATTATCAGCATCAGGGAAAATTGACGCTACAATAAAAGTGAAAAATAACATATGTTTCTTTGATTGTTTTGGAGGGCATTTAATCATGGGTAACTACTGGTGCTATATGCGTATCAGCACCAAAGAGGAACGTGGTATGCAAAAGTTCAACCGTCAATCTGCCGCACTGGAAAAGTATGCCAAAGACAATGAAATAGAATATCTTGCTAATTTCAAGGACGATGCAAGCGGAAAAAACTTTGACCGCCCAGAATGGAAAAAACTAGAAAAAGCTGTCCACTCCGGTGATACCATCGTCTTTAAGGACATTAGTCGATTTACCAGAGAAGCCGAAAACGGTCTTGCAAAATATATGGCTCTGCTGAACAAAAATGTTGAGCTTATCTTCCTTGATAACACAACAGTTAGTACCCCCTACATCAAGCAGCTTCTCGATGTTGCGGAAAAACAGAATCTTGTAGCAAAGACCAGTCTGGAAAGCACCGTCAAGCTGTTGCTCATCGTGGAGCTTGACCGCGCAGAACAGGAACGCCAGATTCTTATAAAGCGCATTACAGACGGCATCAAGAACAGCGGTAAGAAGCAAGGAAGGAAACCCGGTCAGCTTGACAAGATGACCGATGAACTGCGCATCGATATTCTGGCTTACTTGAAAGACCGCTCCATCAAACAAGTCACATTAATGGAGAAGCACAAGATCAGCCGGAACACGCTGAAGAAGTACGTCAAGCTAGTTCAGGATAAGCTGGCAACACAAGCTGAAAATACGCCGTAACCTAATGGCAAGACCTCCAAGATTTTACTTGTTTAAGTTTCAAAGCTCCATCCTATGTGGGGTGGAGCTTTTCTTTTGAGTGCTGGAAAATGAAAATTTATAGCAGCTTAAATATCAATACCAGTATGATATCCTTGTTTGAAAAAACGGTAAAGCAGCTCAGCAACAAAAGTACATTTAAAATATCGTAGTTTGTGCTAAATTCAAAAGTGAATTTTCAAATCGAGTGCCGGAAACGAGTGCTGGATTTGTGAAAAAACCAGCACTGGTACAATAAAAACTGGCACTCAGCCAAAAAACAGCAAGTCATAAAATATTAACAAAAGAATTTGTATTTTCCTATTGACTTCTGCAACAATCGACATTATAATGACCATGCCAACGCACCGGACAGCCGATGCACCGCCGGGTGGTGACAGCACCCAGACGCACACGACATAACGACTGGCGGCAAGCTGGTCGTGTTGGTGGCTCTGCCACTCTTATAATAAATGACCGCAAAATGAGCAACCACCGGGGAGCTGCGAGTGCCCCACCGACCATTTATGAGAGGAGAGTTTATAAATGGATATTACTGGCAAGACCGTCTATTGTGCGACAGATGATGCAGAACTGATTTGCGATAGCTGCGATACCGAGATGCAGTTGACCGCCGAGAACAAGAGGAATAACGAGAGCATGAGAAATTTTGAAGATGACACCTTTGAACTGACCGAGGATGAACGAGCCGCTATGATGCTGACGTTTAACGAGTGCCTAGACTGCGCCACCGATGCACAGCTTCAGGCGATCCACAGCTATGCTTTGAGCGTTGCACCCCTGCCGCACTGTGACAGCGTGGACAGAGAGCGTGTCAACGCCCTGTTCCATAATATCTCTGCTGTTATTGACGGTGTTAGCGAGAAGCACACCCCTGCAATGGTATCCGTGGCTGCTTACAAGGCTCTGGGCATCTACCAGAACGAGGAGAGGATGGCACAGGAAGCTCTGGTTGACTACCTTAACTCCTGTACGGCCACCGCCTACCAGACCGGCAATCTTGAACCGCTGGAACACATGGAGCGTGTTGTGACCACTATCCATGACCTGATCGGGGACTATGATGAAACCCTATCGGAGCGTGTGTTCAAAAAGAATGATGCTAGTCCGTGGGATAACTGATTGGGGGTGCTGCAATGGAACAGGCTGTCAAGGCAATTTTCGACCGTAGTATGAGATTCGAGAGAGCGGCTAAAGCTGCACAGTATCGAGTTGGGAAGGATGATCTGCACACCCTCCATGATATTTTCGACAATAAGAAAATTTCCATCAAGGAAATTCCTTACAATGGCGATGAAGCGGACGGAACATGGTTGCTGCGCAATGTGACGCTGCCAGTCACCCAGAAGGAAAAGCACCTTTATTTCGGTGACAGTGTTGTAGTAGACACAGACAAGCTCTATTGGATGACTACCATTGGAAAGAGCAACGCACTGACTGGGGAACCCATCCGGGCTTGGGGTGTTTGGCTCATTGCCTATCATTTCGATGGTATTTACCATGACAAGAATGGTAAGGAAGTCGTGGAACGTATGCCAGACGAAACCATGAGGACCTACTACATCTACCGAACCATTAGTAAGGCAAAGGATTTGATGGAATTTGACGGTGCTAAGTATGATGGAGCATATTTTGTAACGGCTGACGGATATGTGTTCACCAAAAAGGCATCCAAAAAGCCAAAGCTGACACCTCTTGTCCCAGGGGACTGTGGAGAGAAAAAACACTACATTGTTGTTCGGCTGACTGATATTTTCGGTAAAACGCATTCCATCAACCTACACCGTCTGATTGCTACACTATTCGTGGAAAATAACGACCCACTGAATAAAACCGATGTAAACCACCGAGATTTGAACCCCAAGAACAATGCTGCGGACAATTTGGAATGGTGTACCAAGGCGTATAATGCTAAATACAGCCCTGTATTCCGTGCCCTGAAGAACGCCCTACCGGATATTGACTGCCGGGAGTGGCTGGATGAAGCCCACGACATTACCGAGAGGGTTCTCAACGGTGAAGATCGTGCCGAGCTTGTCGGTGAAGCTGTGCGCCGAATCCTTACAAGAAGCAATCTGGCTACTGCCGGTTAATAATATAAGTTATCCTGAAAGCCTGACCACCCCACGGTTGGGCTTTTGCTTTACCCAGATTTTTTTAAAAGAGCCGTTTTAAGTGCACTTTTTTGCGCAAAAAAAAATACTCGCCGGGCATCAATCAAGACGCTGGCGAGCATTTTTACCGTTAGATTTCGTCAATAATTGAAGAAATATCGATTTCTTCCGGTGTATCTTTCGGCTTGTTATTCTGGATATTCTTCTGGTGGTTATGATACAGTGCAACCCGCTTCAAAAAATCAATCTCCTTTTGACAGTCTGCGTTGCTGCTGATATCAACATTGTCTTCCGGTTGCTCCACTGCACTGACACTCTCTGCCGGTTTTTCTGGCTCTTTGGGTGAGGAATCCACCGGTTTAGCCATAGCTTGCACCTCTGCTGCTACTTCTTCATCATCATCCGGCGCAAAATTATAGATAAGTGCAAAATTCAAATGCGGTAAATCCAGACCGTCATCATCGTCTTTCTTTACAACTGGCTTTGGCTGCTTAATCATAGCATCCGCAAACTTATCAATTTGTTCTTGCGTCAGGCTCTTCCTGAAATAATAGAAATCCGGGAGCATCTTATTTACACCACCACCCCATTCTTTCGGGGCCGGCTTTTTATTCGGATTTCTTTGAGCGGTCGTCTTTTTTCCTTTTATCTTCGTCGATGTTTTGACGTAAATATAAATTTTCTTAGACAGCTCATTAAATTCTCGGAATGGTGCAGGGTCTGGAATATAAAACTCTGGCACTGGGTCGGGAACTGCGTTCACCCGAATATACAAGCGTTCTGCATTTTTCGGAGTAACTCTAATCCGGTAAAAATTCCAAATTCTCACATGGATATCTTTTTCACGCTCTTCTGGCGTTGCAAACTCTTTCATAACCAGCTCATTAAGGGTGTCGTGATATATTTTCCCCTTACCCGACGAAAACATCTCTTGTCTGCTTTTATATTTTTCTTGATTGTTCCTCCGAACCTCATTAAATGCTTCTTCCTCCAATCTATGAAAAGTATCTTCCTCGCTTTTGAGCAGAACCGAAATCTTACGATCAGGACGCTGCCCGACTACCTTGTAAGGCTTTAAGCTCCACGACAATTCTTTGTTGCGCTGCATAGCATTGAGTGCGCTACAAATATGCTCCCTGAATTTAGAACGACAAAGAGAACGGAACTGATCTGGCAAATCTTTTTCTTTGCTATGCTTTTCATAAAAAGCAAAGTTTTGATTTATCATTCCACACGCAAGGAAAAGATCATCTTCTTCGCAAATCAGAGTTGCGCTAACATATTTCCACTCATCAAGAATCCGCAAAATCTGGAAAGCAAGCACTTTTTGGATTAAAGGACTATACTTTCCAGCCCTGCCGCTAGTAGGCCGTGGCAATTTAATCTCCAAAGAAGGGCGAATCCTCTCAATAGTGATTTTTTGTTTCCGTGGTTCGTGCCGATACTCCACAAATCTGTCAAGTTCTTCCATGAACTGCTTACGGCTGTCACTTGTCAGGGGCTTTCCGTTGTCGTCTAACACTCCCAGATACGTTGACAGTTCGGTAAAGTTCTTAAATTCCTGTCCTTCGTGGAGCTTCTTTAGCATATCCTCTGTTACATCATATTTTTTTCGCATCGTAAGTAAAACCTCTTGTTCCCCAGCGTGTTTTGCATCTTTTTAGACATCTTCTTTTTTTATATTATAGCACAAACTAGGATATAATACAAGTATATTAATATTTAATGATTTGTAAATATACCGTTATTATATCCTAGTTTGTCTTTTTTTCTCCGTTCCCTCGCTTACTCACTCACTTGGCGGCTCCTTGCTGTTTTGCCGTTCGCTTGGGGCTACCGGCAACCAGCAAAGCCGCAGATGGGAAGTGAAGGATGTGTTGTGCTTGGGCTATGTGTTGCGGTCTAATGGTCTAATATGGTCGAATCTTGAGCACACTGATGTAAAACCCGCCGGGAGTACTATGATTTTTTCAAGCTAGCAATCACACTTCTATTGACTGCATTCTCCACAATTTGCGCATCCTGCATATTCTGTAAATAGATTTGAGTGATACTCACCTTCTCATGCCCTAGCAATCTGGACAACGTGTAGATATCCATGCCGTTCTTCAACTGGGTCTGCGCATAGAAGTGCCGAAATGTGTGTGGAGATACTCGTGCATCCTGTATCCCCTTCCCTGCAATCTTTATCAATCGTTCGATTGCGCTGTTGGTCAGCTTTTTCCCTTTCACGCTCAAAAAGAAATTGCTATCTGGTGACTTCAGTTCAAATTGGCGCTCTATCCGCACCCGATACTTTGCCAGTTGCTTGCCCAGATACGGTGTGATAGGAACCAGCCGCTCCTTGTGATTCTTACCGTGGATAAGAATATAGTTTTCCTTGATGTCCTCCGGCTGCATATCGATCAATTCTTTGCACCGGATGCCCGTCTCCAGAAACATTGTGATAATAGTGCGATTCCGGCAAGATAGGTAGCTTTTATTATCGTAGTACTCCAGCAGTTGCCGTGCATCCTGTGCAGAGAACGCCTTGATCACAGGCTTTTCTTCCCTGACCCATGCTACCTTCTCATAGGCAATATCGGTGTAATCCTCTCCATTCGTATATTTGAAGAATGCCCGCAGTATCTTGATGATACCGTTCACATAGGTTGCCTTGTG
>OIKZ01000114.1_pt1 | contig 33709 bp, 33 predicted proteins | sample 1584261 | NCBI WGS metagenome assembly OIKZ01 (sample SAMN02674606, study PRJEB24791) | human gut metagenome, SKBSTL068 | isolation source: stool | host: Homo sapiens | place: USA | reverse complement strand
GGAGCGCGTAACCAGCCCCGAAACCGGGGCTGAAGATTTCTCCGAAATAACGGATGCGGAAGCCCAGCAGCTGGGCTTTCCCTTCTGATGGACAGCGGTTACACGTCTGGTTACAGATTCGGTTACGCCACAGTTACAACGAAAAGTCCGCACGACTGCTGCGTTTTCCGCCTTCTGTAACCATGTAACCTTAAAAAGAGAAGAAAAGGTATAAAGCCCACCGGATGCCCTGTGTGCAGAAAAAGAGAGTTTTCCTGCCCGGTTACAGGCGTTCGGTTACAAGGAATTGGAGGTCTGCCTATGAGCAATACGCCTGCGCACACCACGAAGCAGCAGACGAAGAAGAAATTTATTGTTTCCCGTGAGTTTTCTGGAAACCAGTCTATGAAAGAAGCCTTTGAACAGCTTATCGAGCGTCAGACGCACTCGCAGTTCGAGGAATGGCTTGAAAGAAAAGCCGGATAAAGCCAATTTGACCGTTGAAAGGCTCGCAGGGACATGGTATTATAATGGTGTCGTGTCCCTGCTCATAGAATAGGAGAAATGACTATGAGCAGAAAGAAACAGAATATCCAGAAAACCACAGCCCTCTATTGCCGCCTTTCCTTGGAAGATGGGCGCGAAAACGAGAGTATGAGCATCAGCAACCAGAAGTTGATGCTGAAAGACTTTGCGGAAAAGAATGGAATGTTCCGCTATGAATATTATGTGGACGATGGCTACACCGGGCGCAATTTTGCTGGGGTTAGATAGCGATACTTTTTACATCTACCATGTTGCGGCGGTCATGGTTGACAACTTGCGTCGGCTCCTGCTCGGTATCAACCTGTCCGACAAAGCTATAATGGATTTCGATTTTCCGGGTGTTGGTTTCCCGGTCTAATTCATGTATCAAAATACGGTCGATAAACTCATGGACGTTTTCATAGGTCAATTCCTGTATGTCGCTGTATTTCCCGACAATCTGAATAAACCTTGATATATCCCTTTTTCGCTCGGTAACGGTTGCGATCTGCTGTTGTAACTCGTCTATCCTTGCGGCAAGGGATTTCTTTTCGTCCTCATAGCCGGAAGTTAGAAACACAAACCGTTCATCTGTCAGTCTGCCTAATGCGTTGTCCTCATACAGCTTGCGGAAAAGCGTGTCAAGTTCGGTCATACGCGCCTGTGCTTTGAAAAGTTCCTTTTGCTGCTGCGCTAATGCCTTTCTCGCTTCCATGTCGCCGTACTCGGTAGCTTTACAGATAAAGTCCTGTTCGTGTTCCTTAACATACCGCAAAACCCGCCGCATATCTTCCAGCACTAAATCAAGAAGTACGTTTTTGCGGATATAATGAGAGGTACACTCGCTGCCTGTCCTTGCCCTGTTGCGCCATGCGCCGCAAGAATAGGAAAACTTGCGCGGCTCGATATTTACGCCCTGTTGGTAATACATCTTATGTCTGCAACCAGCGCAAAACAGCAAGCCGGAAAAAATATCAATCTCCGCTGCTTTTGTCGGGCGGTGGCGGGTAGCAATCCGCTTTTGCGCAAGTTCAAAGGTTTCCTCGTCAACAAGCGGCTCATGGGTGTTTGGGAAGAAATAGCGTTGTTCTTCTTCGTTCTTCCGGGTCTTTTTCGACTTGTAGGATACCTTGTGAGTTTTCGCGGTTATGGTATGCCCTAAATATTCCTGCCTTGCTAATATGTCATAGAGCGTTTTGTCCGGCCAAGTATAGGGGGCGATCATTGCCCGCTGATACCGCGCCTGTCCTGTACGCTGATAGCGCAACGCTCCAATCGTCAAGACTTTGTTTTCCGCAAGCCATTTTTGGATTTCGCACATACGCACGCCGCTAACAAACATAGCGAAAACCTGTTTGACAATCGGCGCGGTTTCCGGGTCGGGTATAAGGTGGTGGCGGTTGTTCGGGTCTGGGATATAGCCGTATGGATATTCCCCGTTGACGCGCTCGCCTTTTTGCGCCTGTGCCTGTTTAACTGCGCGGATTTTCTTGCTTGTGTCGCGGGCGTAAAACTCGTTAAACCAGTTCCGCAAGGGGGTAAACTCGTTATCCTCCCGCGCTGTGTCAACTCCGTCGTTGATCGCGATATAGCGTACTCCGTTTTCGGGAAATACAATCTCTATGAGTTCGCCCGTTTTCAGATAGTTTCTGCCAAGACGGGAAAGGTCTTTGGTAATGACCGTCGCCACTCGTCCGGCTTCCACTTCCTGCAACATCGCTTGCAGCCCCTCGCGCTCAAAACTCACGCCGGAAAATCCGTCGTCCACAAAAAACTTTGTGTTCAAAAAATGGTGTTCGTCCGCATAGCGTTGAAGTATCATTTTTTGGTGCTGTATGCTTCCGCTTTCTCCGGCTTGCATATCCTCTTGACTTAAACGGCAGTAAAGGGCGGTGATTTTATTCGACTGTAACATTAGTCCTCCTTTCCGACAGCCGAATAAACAGGTATAATGTGTTGCTATCATTATACCATATCCCGCCGCCTAATGCACTACTCGGACGCTAAAAATCCCGGATTTCCGGGCTTTTTCTGCAAATCCTTTACAATGAGTTTCTCAATCTTTTTATGGATTGTATCGGTTGCCTTTTCACTCGGCAACGCTTGAACAAGATAGGTGATTTTCCCTATTTTGCGTTCGGTTGTAATTGTCTGTTTTTTATCCATTAGAAAAACCTCCTTTTCCTGTATGGATAAACTATATTCGTCAAAAGGCAAAAACGGGCGGTTGTTAGCTGCAACCTCACGGGAGTTTCACCCCGGCCCATGCTTATGGGTGCGCCGCGCAATACTTTGAGGGTGTTCAACGCGGGAGTATCATTGTGCCGCCTTGTATGTCGTCGCCCACAAGCTGCTAAACCTGTTTTACGGCGCGGTAGTTCTCGCTCGGCTTTTCCCCTATGGGGAAAAGCTGTCATGGCGTACCCGCCGACTGGCTCGGTACAGACGGAATGTACCCGTTTGCCTGTTATGCTGCGCACCAAAGGCCGCTTTCTTTGTCAAAGAACAATAGGCTTTGTCGGCCTGCAAAAGCACATCAACAGCGGATATGCTTTTGCGGAACGACAAATAGCCCATAACGGGAAGCGTGGAAAGGGGACACGCTCCCCGCATGGGCTAAAAGATTATCCTACATGAAAAGCAAGGGTGCGGGTAATAAGGCGCACTTGCAGCCTGTTACGCATTTCCTCGTCCACATAGGAATAGGTATTGCCCGCGTCGTCTTTCAGCGTGCGGGTACAAAGTTTCGCTATGTAACCCTCGTAGTGCTTCAAGATCGCGCACATGGCGGTTGTGTCGCCGTTTGCCGCTGCGGAAATGACAGGGAACGGCAACAGATTTTCAGACTTCCTAACGGTATTCATCATCTGCTTTTCCCTCCAAATACTGTTTGATTTTCGCAAGCGCGGATTTCCTGTGCCGGAAAACCGTCGTGCGTACAACATTCAGCAGTTCGCCAATTTCCGCGTCGCTCATATCCAAGAAGTAGGACAAAAGGATAATGTCGCGTTTCCTTTCGGGCAAAGCGTTAAGGGCTTCGGCAAGCAGTTCATTTTTGACGAGTACATCAAAGCCGGACACTTGAAAACGGAAATAATCGCTTTCGTATTCGTCCGTTGTGAAAAGCTGCGCGAGTTCGCTTTCGCTCAAATCCGAAAAAGTAACTTCGCGTGCTGCGCGTTTCGCAAGAGTGCGGCGGTGGCTTTTCGCTTCGCCGACCAAAGTTTTCTTTGCTAATGCGTCGTACTGATGTTGTATTCTTTCCTTGTCGGAAGAAGATAGCTCCATAGAGTTCACCTCCTTCCCGCGTGGAGTAGAGGACGGGAGTTAAGGGCTTGTCCTCTCTGCCCCTTTCGCTCCGTACCCGTTCGGGAGATGGCTCTTGAGTGCGCTTTTCAGAAAAAAGTTGAAAAAAGCAAAATGCGCCCGTCCGCAAGACGCGGACGGGCGCAAAGGAAATGTAAGCAGTAGCTAAATGTATTGACAGTTCACATTCATAGCCGGAATATCCCGCTTGCGGAGCATAGCTTTTTTTGACCGCAAAGCATTAGGCGGGTTACAGTAAATAAAAATGGACACGGCGATACCTCCCCGATACCGCCGTATCCTTAAAAAAGGGCGACTTTAATACACTACCCGCAATCCATTCTATAATAGGGAACAGCGGCTTTTGCGCAATATTAAATAAAAAAGCCGATAACACATAGGTTTTTTGACCTAATGCGTTATCGGCTCTGCGTCTATGCGTCTGGCACTTTTAATCATTTTTTTTTGAATTTATTATATGTGTTAGCTAACTGTCCACAAGCCGCGTTAATCTCTCTGCCATGAGAAACTCTCATAGTAACTTCAAGTCCTGCTTGCTCTAATTGATGTTTGAATGCAACTATTTCCCGTTTCTGTGGTGCTTTAATTCTTGAATTGCTTGTTGGGTTGTATTGTAACACGTTAATCATAACTTTTTTGCCCCGAAACCATTTTGCAAGTTGTCTTACATCTGAGGGCCGGTCATTTATACCCGGTAAAAGCAAATACGCAAAGACAATTTTGCGATTATGCCTTTCAGAATAGGATAAGGCTTGCTTAACAACATCTTCAATAGCATATATGCGCATGTGAGGAATAATACGATTTCTTGCAGATTGTGTTGCTGCGTGTAAAGATATTGTCAACTGAATTTTAAGATGTTCCTCGCGCAATTTTTTTAATTGATCGACCGGACCAACTGTTGATATGGTAATGCCGTCGGTTGGAAAGTTGAGCCCATATCTATCTCGGAGAATATGGATTGCTTTTATCAAGTTGTCATAATTGAATAAAGGCTCTCCCATACCCATAAAAACGATACGGTTTACTTTTCGACGCAACAATATAATCTGTTGTACGATTTCTGACGATGTTAGATTACGAACAAAGCCATTTCGCCCGGACTCACAAAAAATACAACCAACAGGACAACCGACTTGTGTGCTCACGCAAACAGTTCCACCATCTCGCCGCTTGATAAAAACCGTTTCAATGTATTTGTTGTCTTTCAGTTCGTAAACATACTTTTCAGTATCACTGCTTTTGCAAATATTTTTTACCAACATTGATAGATTTTTTTTGCGTGGTAATTGCTTATATAATTCTTCATATAAGGCTTTTGCTTCATTCTCGCCAATAACTTCCGACATTTCTTTGTAAGTAAATCCGTATGGATCATTCCGTACTTCCGCAGGCGTATATTTAGGTAAACGTTTCATTTTTATATCCTTTCTTCTAAATAATAAAAGTTTGTTTTTCTGTATTTTTGATTACAATCTCTAATTTTTCTACATCAATGATATGCGTCAATTTGCATTTAGGGCAGAAAAGAGGAAAATCTTTTAATACAGTATTATGAAATACTTGAACTCTCGTCTTTCCGTTACAAATCGGACATTTTATCCAATATTTTTTAAGCATTATATTTCACTCGTCCTTTTTACACAAAAAAATGCAGGTCAATCCTCAACATGAGCATTGACCTGCATTTATAATGCACAGAGCAGTACAACAAAACTAAGGCATAGCTTGCACTATGTCTATACTATATCTATACGTCGTTAGTTTTTTGTATAGCATCCGCAAAATAAGCATGACAAAAAAGCCCATGTTGAAAATGGGAAAATCCTTTTTTTCAATGCTTATCTAATACGCATGCTATGCAACATAAACGCCGCCTCCTTTTACATAAATTTTATTTTATCAGAAAATCAGTCTACTGTCAATACACAACAGGAAGTATTTAACCTAATGATATGAATTGTGTGGACATATCCAAAAAGAAAGGTGAACTGTAAAATGTAACAGGGTGAATGAAAATGGCAAAAAGACCCGTACCATTGTACGACTTTAAGGCTTTCGGGGCAGCTATAAAAGCCGCGAGAAATGAATACGGCGAGAGCCGCAAAAAGGTAAGCGACGAGTTATATATTTCCCCGCGCTACCTTGCGAATATCGAGAACAAGGGACAACAGCCGAGTTTACAGGTATTCTATGACCTTGTAACCCGGTATCATATTTCGGTAGATCAATTTTTCTTCCCGAACAGCAATGCGGAGAAATCCACCGGGCGGCGGCAGCTTGACGCGCTGCTGGACGGTATGAGCGATAAAGGCATACGGATTGTAACCGCAACAGCAAGGGAGATAACGGAAGTCGAAAAAGCAGAGGATTAACCTCACAATATGAGAAATCGGGAGATTGCAGCGCATGGCGGCTGCAATCTTTTTTTGCGTCCAAAATCAAAGGAACGCGCAACAAATACCGCCTTTCGGTGGGGGTATGGAGTAGATAGCAAGCACAGCAAACGAGTACCCGTTTGCGGAAAATGCTTGTTGGGATAATCCCAAACCCTTATACCGAAAGGCGGTGCGGAAATGGAAAACCGAAAGAGAAATATACAGATGAAGTTTTACGTTACGGAAGAAGAAAAGCGGCTGATCGACGAGAAGATGAAGCAGCTTCCCATAAAGCAGTATGGGGCATACTTCCGTAAAATGGCGATAGACGGGTATATTCTTGTCGTTGACCGAAGCGACACAAAAGCATATATCCGGGAACTGCAAGCGGTGAGCCGGAACATCAACCAAATTGCAAAACGCGCCAATGCGACGGGGACGGTTTACAGGCAGGATATAGAGGACATTAAAAAGGCGGTGGACGAGATATGGCGGTTACAAAGACGCACCCTATTAAATCAACCTTAAAGGCTGCGATAGACTATATCTTAAATCCCGAAAAGACAGACGGGAAGCTGCTTGCGTCCTCTTTCGGCTGCGGGCTGGAAACCGCCGATATTGAGTTTGCATGGACGCGGGAAGCTGCCGGAGATCGCGGCACACATTTAGGGCGGCACTTGATACAATCCTTTGCGGTGGGAGAAACCACACCGGAAGAAGCGCACAAAATCGGCATGGAACTTGCCGGGGCGGTATTAGGCGGCAAGTATGAGTTTGTTTTGACAACTCACGTCGATAAAGACCATCTGCATAATCACTTGATTTTTAACTCGGTCAGCTTCGTTGACTACAAAAAGTACCATTCCAACAAACAAAGCTATTACCATATCCGGCGCACCAGCGACAGGATATGTAAAGAGCATGGGCTATCCGTCGTCGTGCCGGGACAGGACAGAGGGAAAAGCTATGCGGAATATACCGCCGAAAAGCAAGGTACAAGCTATAAAGCCAAGCTGAAAACGGCGATAGATAACCTCATTCCCCGAGTGAAAGATTTTGACGAACTGCTGCGCCGCTTGCAGGAAATGGGATATGAAATCAAACAGGGCAAATACATTTCTTTCCGCGCCGCCGGACAGGAACGGTTTACCCGCACAAAGACGCTCGGCGCGGCCTATACGGAAGAAGCGATAAAGGAGCGTATCAAGGGCGTGTATGTTGCCAAAACAAAAACGCTGCGGGAAGATAAAAAAATCCGGCTTGTCGTTGATCTTGAAAACAGTATCAAAGCCCAACAGTCGGCGGGCTATGAACGGTGGGCGAAAATCCATAATCTGAAACAGGCTGCTAAAAGCATGAACTTCCTAACCGAAAATAAGATTGAGTATTACAGCGAACTTGAAAGCAAAATCGCGGATATTATGACCGCCCATGACGCGGCGGCAAAGGCGGTTAAGGAAGTGGAACAGCGTATGTCTGATTTGTCGCTGCTTATCAAGCACACCACCACATACCGACAGTTAAAACCGATTTACGATGAATACCGAAAATCGCCGGACAAGGAAAAGTATCTGCGGGGACATGAAAGCGAAATTATCCTGTTTGAAGCTGCGGCAAGGGCATTAAAGGAAATGCAGATAAAGAAGCTGCCCGATCTCGCCGCGCTGCGCAAGGAGTATAGAAGCTTAAACGACAGGAAAACCAAATTGTATGAAGATTATCGGCAAGCCAAGAAGCAAATGCAGGAATACGGCGTTGTCAAAAAGAACGTCGATAGTATTCTTTACCCGTCCCAAAGCAGGGCGCGGGAGCAGGAGCGATAAGGCGCAAAACATGGGGTGGCAAGTGGAATGTTAAGGGCTGAAAACGCCTGTGTTTCTGCGGCTTCCAGCGCATGAAAACGACATAGACGATAAAGTATATTCAAACCCGCAAAAACGGCTTTCTAATTGTCCACGCAAGGACAAAAAAAGAACAGGGGCGCGGTGCCGGAAATCGGCAACCGCGCCCCTGTTCTCTATGGGCTATTCCTCGTCGGTCAAGATAAACTCCCTTTCGGAAAACTCGCTGTCCGTCATGGCTTGCAGCTTGTTCACCGCTGCGGCGGCAAGCTGGCGCATATCCTCGTCCATGTAGGGCATGGCGGCAAGGATATTTTCAAGCGTTGTTTCCCGGCTGTCCTCGGCGTAGATCGCAACAATGTTTTCTTCCTCAATGGTAAAGCGGGTATTCATGCTATCAAACCTCCAAATCCTTTTTATGCTCTTTCTGTTTATCTTTCGGCTGCTGCGCCGCCTGTTTCTTGTATTCGTCCAGCTTCTTCAAAATGGACGGTTTTTTCTGCGGCTGTTCCCGTTTCTCGGCTTTTACCGCTTTTGCAAGGTCGGTAACGGAAATCGCTTCCCCCGCCTTTGCCCGCTGCTCAAAATCCGCGACGGTGGGCGTTTGCGGCGTATTATTGATAAGCCCGTCAAAATTGTTGTCGTTCTGCTCTATGGTGTCCTCGACGTGCTTTAAGGGATTATCCCGCTGCGGCTGCTCGGCGGCTATGGCATAAGCCTGTGTGCCATTTCCCATAATGAGATACTTCCCGTCCTCCGACGCATGATGAAAACCAAAGCCCGCCGCTTCGATCTGTTCACGGCTCATATCGGTAATATGAAAATTGCCCCTCGGCGTTCTAACGGTTTCACCCGTCAAAAGGCTGTCGGGGGTCGCTTCCGGCTGCTGCTTTTCAAGCTGCCCGTCCTTGTAGGAATATCCTTGCGCCGCGATTGCTTCAAGGGTCTTGCCCGTAACGTCGCCATAAATCCGCTTGTCTGCGTCAACCAGCATTTGCAAAGTGTCTTGTACGGTGTCGGACAAGGCTTGCTGCTGTTCGGGCGGCAGCTTGTCAAATACGGGGGTCTGCTGCTCCTGCAAAAACTCCGGCACTTGCTGAAAACCGATACTGTCTACATAGTGGGCGGTGTCCTCGTCGTTCTGATGAAGCACAACAATGTCGGAAACGGAAAGGCTATGCCCCTTAAAGTCGGCGGGGTGGTCGATATTAAACCTTTCCCAAATGTCGCCCAGCGTCATATCCTTTGTAAGCGGTGCAGTATAGACGAGTTCATAATTTACCCGGTCAATGGTAAGTCCAGCCGCTTGCAGACGGTCATAAGGCTCAAAGCGCAAGTCCCTTGTTTCGTCCCCGCGCTTTAACTGATAAATGGAAAAGGTATCGCCCTGCTCCTGCTCGGCTTGCCGCTGCTGCTGCAACTCGGTAAAATGCCCCTCAATCTCGGTAATGAGTTCCTTTGCGGTGGTCTGTATTGTTTCAAGGGACGCTTTTAACTCGGTCATTTCCTTGCCGCTGCTCCAACCAGCCACATAGCCGAAAGAGTAATCGGAAGTATCAAGGCCGAAATGCTGGCAAACCGTATAAGCGACGCTTTCCGCTTCTACCTCGCAGGTATGGCGGTCAACGCGGTTTTGCTGCTCCGGCGGGGCGTTTAAGTCTACGTCGTGCAGCTTCGCATGGGCGATTTCGTGAATGGCGGTCTTTACCGCCTGTAATTCACTCACGCCCTCTTTGATTGCAATACGCTTGTCGGTCAAACTGAAATACCCATTTGCGCCGTTTGTGATCTGCTCAAATGCAATCGGGACGGGGGACGCTTTTTCAAGGGCGGCGAAAAAATCCTCGTACTGCTCCACATCGGCAAGCAGCGGTTTAACGGAAAGGTCGGGAAACTCCTTGCCCTCGGTCTGCGAAATATCAAAGACGGTTATAACCTTAAAGGCGGGGACGGTGATTTCCTTTTCTTCCTTTACCACTTTTCCCTCGCGGTCAAGCATGGGCTTTCTCGTTTCGGGGTCGATTTTATCAACCAGCTTTTTCACCTTGTAGGGCGCGGGGGCAAAGATTTTAATGCCTTTCTCGCCTTTCTTTACATGGCGGTCAAACTCCTTTTCCCATTGACGGAAGCCCATTACCAAATTGCCGCCCTGCATAGCAATTAGGATAGTGTTATTCAAACTATAATCATGGAACTTTGACATAGCGGTTAGAAACTCTTTGTAGCGGTCGCTGTCAAAAATCGCCTGTACGCCCTGTTCCAAACGCGCGGTGATCTCCTTTACCTTTTCGGCGGGCTTTTCGGAAGTAAGGATAATGGGGACGACGGGGCGGGGCTGCTGCGGCTCTGCGGCCTGTGCGTCTGCTTGCTGCGTTTCGGCTGCGTCCATATAGGCTTTGTCCTGTTCGCCGCGCTCCGGCTGCGGGTAACTCATAATGCGGTATTCTTCCGGCACTTCGCGCCCCTCAAACTGCCGTTCCCACTCGTCGCCGCTTTCCACGATATAGCCGTACTCGGTAAACGCGCCTTTTTCCTGCGCGGCAGCGTTCCTGCCAAAAGTAGAAAGGTCAATGCCGCCTTTCCATTCTTCGGGCATTTGTACCATGCCGGATTGATTTAAGTAATAGTCGCCCAAATCGTGGTAGTTATGTACTTCGGGGATATGGACGTAAAAATCCACGTTGTAGGTGAAGTCAATTACCTGTCCAATATTTGCAAGCCCGTTTTTCTGCTGCAAAGCTGCGTTCAGCTTGCCAACCTCGGCGGGGTCAAGCTGTTCGAGCCGCGCCGCAAGAAAATTGAGTTCGTCCACGTCGGCGGCGCATACCATTTCATAAGGCAAGGCAATATGTTTCTCCGGGTCGTCGGAATAGCCGCGAATGGAAAAATCCTGCGGGTTGTCGGCGGTAATGCCGACGTTCCGCATAGCTTCGTGCAACTGCTCCTTTGTGGCGGGCATATCCAACCAATAGCCGCCGGGGTCGCCCGCGTCAAAGCGGCTGCGGTTGCCTATCATAATAGAAAACTGTTCGCTCATGTGTTCACGCTCCTTTTCCTGCCCGGTATTTTCGGGGATAGCTGCCGCCTGTTGCTGCTGCGGGGGTTCTTCGCCCTCTATGGTGTAGTCCGGCATGAGCATACCGTTTACTTTGAAATAGTCGGCGTACTCCTGCGGGATAGGCGGGGAGATTTCCGTAAACAAGCGGTCATACGCTTTGATACGCCCATTCAGATACTTTTCCATAGCTGCCTTGTCGGTGAAAACCTTTCTATCTTGTCCGGCAATCTTCGCTTGCCCGTTCCTGTTCGGGCTGTTGGTATAAACGCCCCATGTGAGAGAATAGGAGTAAGGGACGCTTTGCTGCTTCTCCCTGTCGTAACGGGTGTTTTCGTAAATGTGGTAATTCATCTGATATACCCGGTTGCTGCGAATATGGCGGTTATGCTCGGTGGTCTGCCACTCGTTAGCGGTGTGCTGGACGTGCGGCGTTCTCACATATTCAAGTGTTTTATCCAGCAAAAGCGTTCTTCCCGCCTGTTCTTCCCATGCGGCGGCGCGTTCTTTAAGGTCGTCAAAAATCGCCTGTTCTGCCGCCGCGCTTTCGCTGCGCATGGAAAGTAGCTGCGCAATCGGCAAGGAAGCATAAGGGGCAATCTCCCTGTCCTTTGCTTCAAAATATATCCGGCGTTCTATCCGCATGGTTTCGGCGGCTTCTAATTTGTCATGGTCGTATGAGGAATACGGCATATTCTTTCATCACGTCCTTTCTCGGTCATATAAGGGTTTGGGACTATCCCAACAAGCAAAATGCCCGCGCTCTCTATGGGAAGCGCGGGCATTTCTCGCAAACGGGTACTCGTTTGCTGTGCTTGCTATGTAGTTGTTTTTATCCGTAAACGCCTGTTTCTCTCGCTTTGGGCTTTCTGTCTGCGGCGTATCTTTGCCGCGCAATCGGGGCAGTATTTCGCCCGGTTGCTGCCCGCCGCAAACGTGCTGCCGCATACCGCGCAACGCTTCAAATCGGTTTCCCCGCTGCGGGTGATCTGTTCGCAAAGCTGCCTGTCGGCGGGTAATACCGCTTCGCGGAAATAGCGGCATAGCAGCGAATAGCTGATACTCTGCACACAAACGCAAGTTTCCCCGTCGTCCAGCAGCAGACAATTCCCGCAATCGTTGTTTGCACAAGCGGCGCGGGTCATTTTCTTTACGGCGCGGTATTGCTTTTCATCAAGCCTTATCATTTTCGGTTCTGCTCGACGCGGAAGTTTACATACTTGCCGCCTGTGTCGGCAAGCAGCACAACTCCGTCAAAGGTCTTTCCCGTCTTGGTCGAGTACATACCTTTGATTTTTACCTTTCCGTCTTTCAAAAGGGCGGCGGCAATCGCCTTTGTGAAAGCCTTTTTGCGCTGCTCAAAAAAGCGGTCATTCTTCCACATCACAAAGCTGCAAGCCCTGTCGGAGCAGTAAAAGTTTTTCTTGCCCTCGTAAACCGCCGCGCCGCAACGGGGGCAAGTGCCGATTGCTTCCCGCTGCGGGGTAAACAGCTTCGCTTTATCCTCGGAAATCGCGGAATAGGTCTTGACAAGCCCCGCTGTCATTTCCTCAATCCCGCGCATGAAGTCGGCGGGGCTGTCGCTGCCCTTTGCAATCCCGGTAAGGCGCGTTTCCCATTCTGCCGTAAGCTGCGGGGACGTAAGGCTGTCGGGCAGAATAGCGACAAGGTTATACCCGTCCTTTGTGGGGATTAGCTTTTTGCCCTTGCGCTCGGCAAAGCCCGCGCTAATGAGTTTTTCAATGATACCCGCCCGCGTCGCGGTGGTGCCTAACCCTTTGCGCTCCGCGTCCTCCGGCGTGTCCTCCTTTCCCGCACTCTCCATAGCCGAAAGTAACGTATCTTCGGTAAATGCCTTTGGGGGCTGCGTGTAACGTTCGGAGATCTCCGCTGCCGGATTGTCAAAGGTCTGCCCCTCGGCAAGCGGGGGTAAAACCGCTTCCGGCTCTGCGTCCTCGTCCTGTTCCCCGGACGCGGCGCGGGATAGTCTTTCAATCTCGCGCCAACCCTCGCAAAGCGTCGTCCTGCCCTTTGCGGTAAAGGTATAGCCGCCGCAAGTGAAAACCGCCGTAACCGCTTCATACTCATAGGGCGCGGCAACGGCGCAAAGCAGTTTTGCGCACACAAGGGTCATTAGCTTTTTCTCACTTTCGGCAAGGGAAGAAAAGCCCGTTTTCACAAACTCCGCTGTCGGCAAAATGGCGTGATGGTCGGTTACTTTGCTGTTGTCGCAAATCCTCGCAAGGTCGGCTTGCAGCTTCACGCCCTGCATAAAGGGGAGAGCAGCGCAAAGGCCGGTGATAAGTTCCTTTGTGCTGCCCTCCATATCGGAAGTGATATATTTGCTGTCGGTGCGGGGATAGGTCAAAAGCCGTTTTTCATAAAGGGCTTGCGCATAGTCAAGGGTCTGTTTCGCCGTAAACCCATACAAACGGTTTGCTTCCCGCTGCAAGGCGGTGAGGTCAAACAGTTTCGGCGGGGCTGCGGTCTTTTTCTCTTTTTTAAGGGAAGTACAAACGGCCTGCGATTTCTCGCAAGCCGCTTTCATCTGCCGCGCCGCCGCTTCGTCGTCCTGCCTTTCGGAAAGGGCGGCAACGCCGCCAACGTCCAGCCGGACGACATGATATTTCTCTTTCTTAAAGCTGCTGATTGCATAGTCGCGGTTTACCAGCATAGCAAGGGTGGGCGTTTGCACTCTGCCGACATTCAATGTTTTATGGTAGAGGATAGAGAAAAGGCGGGTCGCGTTAATGCCAATGAGCCAATCGGCCTTTGCCTCTTTGAGCGTCATGTAGTCCATATTCGCACCTCCGACAACATTTCTTATTATATTTCATCAGCTCGAAGAACGCAAGGCAGGAAATGTGAATAGATGTTGAATACGCTGCTATCGAAGAAGGATTTCTTTGATAGCTTTTTTTAATTCATCACTTGACATTGTGGCAAAGAACTGATGTCTCAGGATGAGATCGCCGTCATGGACGGAGCCAAGTGTATTTTGCAGCTTCGAGGCGTGAGACCTTTTCTCAGTAACAAATACGACATTACGAAGCATCCAAAGTACCGGCAGCTCTCCGACTATAACAAGCGGAACGCCTTTGACATCGAGAAGTACCGGCAGCACAAGCTGGTAGTCAAGCCCGATGACACATTCGACCTCTATGATATGGGCGAGGTCGAAGCGGATTAAAGCCCCGTCGCTGCACTGCGCAGTGGGTAAAGCCTGATGGCTCATCCCAAAGCAGAACAGCGACGGGGCTTCTTTTTTTATGCCCATTTTCAAAAATACACACTCAACTTTCATCGATTCAAGGAGGAAAATCTATGGCTTTCATCAATCAGGCTGTCACGGTTCTTCAGACGCTCGTTATCGCCCTCGGCGCAGGTCTCGCAGTGTGGGGTGTTGTCAACCTCATGGAAGGCTACGGCAACGACAACCCCGGCGCCAAGTCTCAGGGCATCAAGCAGCTCATGGCTGGCGGCGGTGTGGTGCTGATCGGCACGACCCTCATCCCCCTGCTCTCCGGTTTGTTCGGCTAATCCACGGCAAGCCCAGCTTAACCGAAGGGTGGTGAAATATTGGGCAGCATTTTAGAAAAGATCGAACAGGCTCTCAAGGATATGCTGATCGGATGGATCGAGAGCAACCTGACCAATATGTTCACCGATGTCAACGAGAAGGTAGGAACGATTGCCGCCGAGGTCGGGCAAACCCCGTCCGGCTGGAACGGCGGCGTGTACCAGATGATCCGGGGACTATCCGAAAACGTGATAGTCCCCATCGCTGGTATCATCATCACCTTTGTTTTGTGCTACGAGCTGATTTCCATGATCACCGAGAAAAACAACCTTCACGACATGGACACTTGGATGTTCTTCAAGTGGTTTTTCAAGGCGGCTGTGGCGATCTATCTCGTGACGCACACCTTTGACATCGTGATGGCAGTATTCGACATCGGGCAGAACGTAGTTTCCGGTGCAGCAGGAGTAATCCACGGCAACACCAGCATTGACATTGACGCGACGATTGCGCAGATGCGTACCGGCATGGAGAACATGGGTGTCGGAGAACTGCTCGGACTGTCGATAGAAACGCTTCTGATCAGCCTGTGCCTCAAAATCATGGCGATCCTCATTACGGTTATTCTCTACGGGCGCATGATTGAGATTTACTGCACCGTGAGCATTGCGCCTATTCCCATCGCAACCATGAGCAACCGCGAATGGGGCAGCATCGGCACGAACTATCTGAAAGGCTTGTTCGCTCTGGCATTTCAGGGCTTTCTCATCATGGTCTGCGTCGGCATCTATGCGGTGCTGATCAACGGCATGATCATCGCAGACAACATTCATTCGGCTCTGTTCTCTGTGGCAGCGTACACGGTTATTCTGTGCTTCTCGCTGTTCAAGACCGGAAGCCTCGCAAAATCCATCTTCCATGCGCACTAAGGAGGTCGGCAGCATGAAGAAGTACAGCATCATCTACGCCGATCCCCCTTGGGCGTATCGGACTTACTCCAAGAAGGGACAGGGACGGTCGGCGGAAAGCCACTACCCGACAATGTGCATTGAAGACATCAAGGCACTTCCGGTCGGTGAGCTTGCCGCTAAGGACTGCGCTCTGTTTCTCTGGATCACGTTCCCGTGCCTCTGTGAAGCACTCGAAGTGCTGACGGCATGGGGATTTTCTTATAAGACCGTGGCTTTTGTATGGGTGAAGCAAAACCGAAGGAACGACGATCTCTTTACCGGCATGGGCTACTGGACAAGGGCGAATGCCGAAATCTGCATCCTTGCTACAAAGGGACACCCGAAGCGTGTTGACGCCGGTGTGCGTCAGGTCATTCTCAGTCATATTGAAGAGCATTCCAAAAAGCCGGATGAAGCGCGGGAGCGCATTGTTCGGCTCATGGGAGACCTTCCCCGCGTGGAGCTTTTTGCCCGTCAGTCTCCCGAAGGCTGGGACGTTTGGGGCAACGAGGTCGAATGCACGGCTCATCTTCCTATGGAGGAAACACCATGCTGCGGCTAAAACCCATCTCTCTTCGTGACGCCAACGAGTATGTCCGGAAGTATCACCGACATCACAAGCCGGTTGCCGGTCACAAGTTTTCCATCGGCTGTGAAGCAGACGGTGAGCTGGTCGGTGTAATCATCGCCGGGCGTCCCGTCAGCCGGTATCTGGATGACGGCTTCACATTGGAGGTCACAAGGCTATGCACCAACGGGGCGAAGAACGCTTGCAGCTTTCTCTACGGTGCGGCGGCAAGAGCTGCTGCGGCTATGGGCTATAAGCGCATCATCACATACACGCTGGAAAGCGAAAACGGTGCAAGCCTTCGGGCTTCCGGCTGGATCTGTCAAGGCAAAGCGGGTGGGCTTCGCTGGACGGGCAAGCGTCAACCGAAGGAGGATCAATATCCCGCACAAATGAAGCTGCGCTACGAAAAGCAGCTTGGAAAGGAGGAAACAGTCAATGGCATTTGTTCCGGTCCCGAAGGATCTTAACCGCGTCAAAACGAAGGTCATGTTCAACCTGACCAAGCGGCAGCTCATTTGTTTTTCCATCGCTGCGGCAGTCGGCGTCCCGATCTTCTTTCTGGCGAAGGCGCATCTCGACTTGTCTACGGCGGCAATGCTGATGGTGGTCATCATGCTCCCGTTCATCTTCTTCGCGCTTTACGAGAAGGACGGTCAGCCCGCCGAAAAGTATCTGTACCACATCGTACAGTCCATGTTCATCCGGGACAAGGTGCGTCCCTATCGCACAAACAATCTCTACGCTGAAATTCAGCAGAAAATCAAAGAACAGGAGGAATTGCAGCTTGAACAACAGCACAGCAAAGGCAAAGCCTAAGATGACCGTCAAAAACGGTGTTGTTTACGGCGATGCCCTTTCCGCTCAGGAAAAGAAGCGGATCGTCATGCAGAAGAAAAAGGACAGGAAGGCAAAGAAAGTCCGCAAGTCCGCCCAGCAGACCATCCCCTATGTGGAGATGTGCCGTGACGGTATCTGCAAGGTGAACAGCCGCCTCTACACGAAGTCCATTGCCTTTGAGGACATCAACTACCAGCTCGCGCAGAACGAGGACAAAACTGCCATCTTTGAGAACTGGTGCGATTTTCTGAACTACTTTGACAGCTCGATTTTCGTCCAGCTCTCCTTCATCAATCAGAAGGCAAGCCTCAATGAGTTCCGCAAGCGCATCAACATCCCGGCACAGGAGGACGCCTTCAACGACATCCGCTCCGAGTATTCCGGTATGCTGCAAAGCCAGCTCACCAAAGGCAATAACGGGCTGATTAAGAAGAAGTATATCACCTTCGGCATTGAGGCAGACTCCCTCCGCACGGCAAAGCCGAAGCTCGAACGCATTGAAGCCGACATTCTCAATAACTTCAAAACCCTCGGTGTGAGAACCGAGCCTCTGTCCGGCTACGAACGGCTCAAAGTGCTTCATGATGTGTTCAATATGGACAGCAATGAGCCGTTCCGCTTTTCCTTCGACATGGTTGCCCGGACGGGGCTTTCCAGCAAGGACTTCATCGCTCCCACTTCCTTTGACTTCCGTGAAGGCAAGTGCTTCAAGATGGGCAGAACCATCGGCGCGGTGAGCTTTCTCCAAATCCTCGCGCCGGAACTCAATGACCGTATGCTTGCCGACTTCCTTGAGATGGACAGCAACATTACGGTCAATTTTCATATCCGGACGATTGACCAGGCGAAGGCAATCAAGAGCATCAAGTCGAAGATCACCGACCTCGACAAGATGAAGATTGAAGAGCAGAAAAAGGCAGTCCGCTCCGGCTACGATATGGACATCATCCCGTCCGATCTCGCCACCTTCGGCGGCGAGGCAAAGCGTCTGTTGCAGGATCTCCAGACCCGCAATGAGAGACTGTTCCTTGTGACTATCCTCATCATGAACACAGCAACCAGCCGCCAGAAGCTCGAAAATGCGGTGTTCCAGACCGCCGCCATTGCCCAAAAGTATAACTGTGCGCTCAAGCGTCTTGACTTCCAGCAGGAAGAGGGGCTGATGTCCTCTCTGCCTATCGGCGTCAATCAGGTGGAAATTGAACGCGGACTGACCACTTCCAGCACGGCGGTTTTCGTGCCGTTCACCACGCAGGAGCTTTTTCAGGGCGGCGAAGCTCTCTACTACGGGCTGAACGCGCTGTCCAACAACATGATCATGGTTGACCGCAAGCAGCTCAAAAACCCCAACGGGCTGATCTTGGGTACACCCGGTTCCGGTAAGTCCTTCTCCGCCAAGCGCGAAATGACGAACGCCTTCCTCATCACGGAGGATGACATCATCGTCTGCGACCCCGAAGCCGAGTATTTCCCCCTTGTGCAGAAGCTCGGCGGTCAGGTCATCCGCATCTCGCCGGTCAGCACGGATTACATCAATCCGCTGGACATCAACACGAACTACTCCGAAGAGGAAAACCCGCTGACGCTGAAATCCGACTTCATCCTCTCTATGTGTGAGCTGATTGTCGGCGGCAAGGACGGCTTGCAGCCGGTTGAGAAAACCATCATTGACCGCAGTGTCCGCATGGTTTATCAGGAGTTCCTTGCAGACCCCAAACCGGAGAAAATGCCGATCCTCGAAGACCTTTACAACATTCTGAGAAATCAGAAGGAGCCGGAGGCGCAGCGCATCGCAACCGCCCTTGAAATCTATGTTCACGGCTCTCTGAACGTCTTCAATCACAGAACGAATGTGGATGTCAACAACCGCTTCGTCTGCTATGACATCCGCGAACTCGGCAAGCAGCTCAAGAAGCTCGGTATGCTGATCGTGCAGGATCAGGTGTGGAACAGAGTTACCATCAACCGCGCCCAGCACAAGGCAACGCGCTACTACATGGACGAGTTTCATCTTTTGCTGAAAGAGGAACAGACCGCCGCGTACAGCGTGGAAATCTGGAAGCGTTTCAGAAAGTGGGGCGGCATCCCAACCGGCATCACCCAGAACGTCAAGGATCTGCTTGCCTCCCGCGAGGTGGAGAATATTTTTGAAAACTCGGATTTTATCTACCTTCTGAATCAGGCATCCGGAGACCGGCAGATTCTCTCGAAGGCGCTGAACATCTCGCCCAGCCAGCAGAACTACATCACCAACTCCAACGCCGGTGAGGGACTGATCTTCTACGGCTCGACCATCGTTCCCTTCAAGGACGATTTCCCGAAGGACACCCAGCTCTACCGCATCATGACCACCAAACCCGAAGAAACCGTACAGAACTAAGGAGGATTTTTGAATATGAACAACAAGATGATTACCATTCCCTACGCGGACGCTATCGAATACGGAGAGAACACCTCCGCGCTGTTTAAGGCTCTGTGGGAGCTGACCGATCTGATCCGGCTGGAAAGCGACCTCAAGAAGCATCACCGCGCCTACCTCCATGTGAGGGAGGACATCGACGAAAAGGTCAAGGAGGCACGTCAGATTATGACCAAGGTATCTGTGGATATGATCGGTTTCTATTTCAAGGTTGATGTTCCCGAAAGCAGCAACAGCGACGAGAATACCCCGTTCGCTGACGCGGCGGATGATGAAGCCGTATCTATCCCCAAGGACAAGTATGAGCTGATGATCGACGATCTGCTCACGATGTCCGAAATCATTCAGTGCGTCGCAGATATGCGCACGCAGGATGTGAAGGCAATCCGCGAGTTCGGCAAGTTCGTCCCCGCCTTTGCCGCCTTTGAGAAGAACCGCCTGAGCCTCTATCGTGAGGCGGCGAAGGAAGCCGAGGAAATCTTCGACCGTTGGGCGGACGAGATTGACGATCTCGACGAGGACTTCATGGAAGATGAGGACTACGAGCCGGACGAGTATTACTCCGACTGATGCCCATTGAAATGTTGTCGGGTTTTACAGCCAACATTTCAATGGAAACGCAAATCCAACAGAACAGGAGGTACACCACCATACAACTTGACATCATTCATACCGGCGATTGTCTTGAAATCCTGAAAACTCTGCCCGATGACAGCGTTCATTGCTGTGTGACGTCCCCTCCGTATTACGCGCTCCGCGATTACGGCATGGATGCCCAGATCGGCAGAGAGACAACGCCGAAGGAATATATCTCGCGCCTGACGGAAGTGTTTACCGAAGTCAGGCGCGTTTTGCGTCCGGATGGAACGCTCTGGCTGAACATCTCGGACACCTACGCCGGGAAGGGCAATCAGGGTGATTTTATTGACCCGAAGAACCCCAACGGCAGAAACGGTCAGGCGGTGGCTCTCAACAACAAGGTTGAGGGCTGCAAGCCAAAGGACATGATCGGCATTCCGTGGATGCTGGCTTTTGCCCTCCGTGATACCGGCTGGTATCTGCGCAACGACATCATCTGGATGAAGGATAACCCCATGCCGGAGAGCGTGAAAGACCGCTGCGCCCGCTGCTATGAGCATATTTTCCTGTTCTCAAAGTCCAAGAAGTATTTCTTTGACTACAAGGCGATTTCCGAACCGATTGCCCCTGCAACGGCAGAACGCCTCAAGCGCGGCATGAAGGGCGGCAACAAATACGGCAAACCCGTTCCCGGTCAGCCTCAGCCGCAGTCCATCAACCGCCCGCGTGAGCATGGTGCGATCAAGGACGGTGACATTAATCCGCTTCGCAACAAGCGCGATGTCTGGAAGATCAACACCGTCCCCTTCAAGGGCGGTCACTATGCCGCCTACCCTCCGAAGCTGGTTGAAACCTGTCTTCTCGCCGGTTGTCCCGAAGGCGGCATTGTGCTTGATCCCTTTATGGGGAGCGGCACAACCGGCATGGTTGCCTCACAGATGGGGCGGCATTTCGTGGGTGTAGAGCTGAACCCTGAATACACCGAGCTTGCCTACAAGCGGATTGGAGGTGAAATCTGATGCCCAAGGAACCGGAACTCAAAGCCCGCGACAAGGTGGTCATGCGGATGACGCGAGAAGGCGCGGTCGAGGAAAACCTGACGGCTGGCACCGAGCAGCGCGTGTCAAAGCGGCTGGAAGATGCAGAGCTGATCAAGCCCGCTGAGAAAGCCGAGCCTTCCGAGGCACTTTCACCGGAGGAACAGAAAAAGGTGCAGATGCGCCGTCAACAGCGTCAGTTTCAGGCGGAACACGCCGAGGATAACGACACTAAGCCGCCCTCGGAAACGTCCGTCACAGAAGAGAAAAAGGCAGAAAATCCACCCCAGAATGCACCCGAACCGCTGCCCGTGTCAGAGACTCCGTTCAAGCCTCCTGCTTTGGAGCAGCACGGCGTTTCTTCGCATACCGGCACGCTGATTGCCGAAACGGTTGTCACCCACAAGCTGCGCAAGACCTCTGCGGTTGAAGCCGTTGATGCAGATGCCGTTCTCACTCAAGCGGCGGAGACTGCCTCTGCAAAGCCGCTCTCGGACGATGCCGTCCCGCCCACGAAGCGGATGCAGAAGCTCAAAAGGAAGTCTGAGAAGGCACATGAGCGTCTGGATGCTGCCCGTGAAAAGCTGCCCACGCACAAGGTTCTCAAGAAAGAGCGTGTCTTTGATGAAGAGACCGGAAAGGGCAAAACCCGCCTTCATTTTGAGGATGAGCTGAAGAAACCAAAGGGCAAAGGAAAGCTGCAATTTGAAGCGGATAAAACCGTCCGCAAGGTCGGTGACACCCTCGCTTCCGGCATTCACGGCAAAATCCATGAGGTCGAACAGGAAAACACGGCGGTTGAGGCGGCGCATAAAACGGAGATCGCCGCTGAGACTGCCGCTCGGCATTTCCGTCATCATCGGGAAAACAGCATCAACAAGCCTTATGAGAAGGTCTCCAAGCTGGAACATAAGGCGGATGCTGCGGATGCAAAGCTCCAATATGAGAGAAATCAGCAGGAGCATCCTGAGATGAAGAAGCAGAACATGAACAAGCACTATCAGAAGCAGAGCATCAAGAAGGAATATGCCGCCGCTCGAAATGCCGGTTCTCAGACTGCCGGGACTGCCACAAAGAATACCGGCAAGAAGCTCGGTGAAAAGGTGTCCGACAAGATCAAGGAGTTCTTTGAGAAGAACAAGAAGGTCTTCATCTGGATCGGCGTCGGAATTGCCCTTCTCGTTTTGCTCGGTGCCGGTATCAGCTCGTGTTCGATGCTTACCTCTACCGGTTCGTCGGTGATCGCTTCCTCTTATCTCAGCGAGGATGACGCGATGCTGGGCGCGGAAGCGCAGTATTGCCAAATGGAGCAGGAGCTGCAACGCTATCTCGACACCTACGAAAGCACTCACAACTACGATGAATACCACTTCGATCTGGATGATATTGAGCATGACCCCTATGTGCTGATCTCCATTCTCTCGGCTCTCCATGAGGGCGAGTTCACGCTGGATGAGGTGCAAGGTACGCTCCAAATGCTGTTTGAAAAGCAGTACATCCTCACCGAAGAGGTTATCGTCGAAACCAGATACCGCACGGAGACCGACACATGGACGGACGCGGACGGCAACACGCACACGGAAACCTATCGCGTCCCGTATGACTACTACATCTGCAACGTGAAGCTCGAAAACTTCAATCTCTCCCATGTCCCGGTCTACATCATGTCTCAGGAACAGCTCTCCATGTACGCGACGTATATGTCGGTGCTGGGCAACCGCGAGGATCTGTTCGGTGACTCTCCCTATGTGGACAAGTACATCACAAATCCGCCCGCTGACTACGATGTCAACCCGGAATACCTGAACGACGAGAAGTTTGCAGCGCTGATTACTGAGGCGGAAAAGTATCTCGGCTATCCGTATGTGTGGGGCGGCTCCAATCCCGATACGTCCTTTGACTGCTCCGGCTTCGTCAGCTATGTTCTCACAAACAGCGGGCTTGTGAACACCGGGCGGCTGGGCGCACAGGGGCTTTACAACATCAGTACGCCGGTTTCAAAGGCGAATGCACAGCCCGGTGATCTCATCTTCTTCGTCGGGACGTATGACACCCCCGGCGTGTCCCACGTCGGCATCTACGTTGGTGATGGGGTCATGATCCACTGCGGCGACCCCATTCAGTACACATCCATCAATTCTTCCTACTGGCAGCAGCATTTCTACGCCTTCGGAAGACCCGCCTATTAAAAGAAAGGAGTTTTGCATGAATCCCAAGTATCAGAAAGTCCTCTCCGACATTGAGAAGGCTGAAAAGAAGAAGTCCGAAATCGAAGGTCAGCTCAAGGAGCTGTACGACAAGAAGACAGAGCTGGAAAACCTTGAAATCATCAATACTGTGCGCTCTATGGTGATGGACAAGGATCAGATCATGGCGTTCCTGTCTTCCATGAAGGGCGGCACCAAGCCCGCTGATAATACGGAGGTAATCGACAATGCGTAAAAAGTTTCGTTTTCTGACCGTCCTTGCGGTCTGCGTCATGGTTCTGTCCTGCTTCTCGGTGACGGCGTTTGCCTATGCCGATGACACCGATCAGAACCTTCCGGTCACAGAGGCAACCCAGCCCGAACAGCAGCCCGCAGTCACCCCCACGCCGGAAAAGCCGAAGGGTGAGCCGATTGACGATGAGGGCAACGCCTACACCAGCGACTTGCTCTATGACAAGGCAACCAACAAGCAGTTCATCACTGTCCAGACGAAGAACGGCAACACCTTCTTCATTGTCATCGACTACGATGCGCCCATCAACGAGGATGAGGAACAGTATCAGACGTACTTCCTGAACATGGTCGATGAAAGCGATCTGCTTGCGCTGCTGGATGATGACACTGCGGCAGCTCTGACTACCTGTAACTGCAAGGAGAAATGCGCTGCCGGTCAGGTCAACACCGACTGCCCGGTCTGCAAGACCAACATGAGCGAATGCACCGGCACAGCCCCCGCTACACCTGAGCCGGACAAGGATGCGGAAACCGATGTCCCCGCCCCTAAACCCGAAAAGAAATCCAACATCGGCATGATCCTCGTCATCTTTGCCCTTGCCGGTGCTGCGGGTGCAGCTTATTACTACATCAAGTTCGTCAAGGGCAGAAAGCCCAAGGATGAGGACATGGACTTCTTTGATGATGAAGGCTACGAGGAAGAGCCGTATATCAACGAGGATGAAGAGCCGCAGATTGCGGAGGATGCTGAAACGGATGGTGATGAAGATTGATCTTAGTCATTGCTGAAAAGCCCAGCGTTGCCCAGTCCATCGCAAAGGTTCTGGGCGCGACGACCCGCAAGGACGGCTACATGGAGGGCGGCAATTATATCGTTTCATGGTGCTTCGGTCATCTGGTGGAGCTGGCAGACGCCAGCTCCTACGATGAGCGGTATGCCAAGTGGCGGTATGACGATCTGCCTATTGTTCCGGAAAGCTGGATGTTTGAGGTCACGAAGGACAAAGCACAGCAGTTCAAGGTGCTGTCCGCTCTCATGAAGGACAAGCGCGTCACCGAGCTGGTCTGCGCAACCGATGCAGGACGCGAGGGTGAGCTGATCTTCCGGCTGGTCTACGACAAAACCGGATGCACCAAGCCCTTCAAGCGTCTGTGGATCAGCTCGTTGGAGGACTCCGCCATCCGCGAAGGCTTCAATCATCTCCGGGACGGCAAGGAATATGACCGTCTCTATGAAGCGGCACTCAGCCGCTCGAAGGCGGACTGGATTGTCGGCATCAACGGCACCCGCCTTTTCACCACGCTCTATCACAAGAAGCTGGTGGTCGGGCGCGTCCAGACGCCAACCCTTGCAATGCTGGTGGAGCGCGACGGGAAAATCTCCACGTTCCAGAAGGAGAAGTATTTCAACGTCCACGTCGGCAAGGGCGATCTGACTGCCGATCTGGAAAAGGTCAAAACCGAAGAGGAAGCAAAAAGAATTGCGGCGGCTTGCGAGAAAAAGCAAGCCGTCGTTTCTTCTCTCAGGCAGGAAGCGAAGACGGTCAACCCTCCGAAGCTCTATGATCTGACCACCTTGCAGCGCGAGGCGAACCGCTACTACGGCTTCACTGCCCAGCAGACGCTCGATCTCGTACAAACACTCTACGAAAAGAAGCTCCTGACCTATCCGCGCACGGACAGCCAGTTTATCACGGACGATATGGAGGACACCGCCCGTCAGGTCATTTCCATCGTCTGCCGCCAGCTTCCGCTTTTCTCCGGCGTTTCGGTCACTCCGGACATTTCCCGCGTAACCGACAACAGCAAGGTCACAGATCACCATGCCATTCTCCCGACCGTCCAGCTTGAAAAGCAGGATGTTTCGGCGCTCCCTCAGTCGGAGCAGAAAATCCTCAATCTTGTCGGGATGCGCCTTCTGTGTGCGACCGGCGAGAAGCACACCTACGCGGAAACGCAGATCACGCTCTCCTGCGAGGGCTACGAGTTCAAAACCAAGGGGAAGACCGTCGTTCAAAACGGATGGAAAGCCATCGAAGAGCTGTTCAAGGCTTCCCTCAAGACGAAGGAAAAGGACGATCCCATGAAGTCCCTGCCCGAAGTCCATGAGGGTGATGTTCTGGATAGTGTGTCCGCCAGCGTTACGGAACACTTTACGACACCCCCGAAGCAGTACACGGAAGACACGCTCCTGTCTGCAATGGAGACTGCCGGAAACGATCAGTTTGACGATGACACCGAGAAGAAAGGTCTCGGAACACCCGCGACCCGTGCCGGTATCATTGAAAAGCTGGTGAAATCCGGCTTTGCAGAGCGCAAAGGCAAATCCCTTATTCCCACAAAGGACGGCTGCAACCTCGTCTGTGTTCTGCCGGAACAGATCACGTCTCCCACAATGACTGCGGAATGGGAAAACACGCTCATGGAGATTGAGCGCGGCTATGCGGATGCGGACGCCTTCCTCAGCGGCATTGTCCAGATGACCGGGGATCTCGTGAAAGCCTACCCGTTTCTCTCCGATGCCGAAGCCCAGCGTTTCGGCACGGGCAAGGAGGAAATCGGCAAATGTCCCCGCTGCGGCTCTCCTGTCTACGTCGGCAAGGGCAATTTCTACTGCTCGAACAAGGAATGCTCCTTCTGCCTGTGGGAAGACAACAAGTTCTTTTCCAGCAAGAAAAAGAAGCTGACCAAGAAGATTGCAAAGGAGCTGCTGGACAAGGGCTGGTGCCGAGTGACCGGGCTTTACACGCCGAAGAAGCCTCAGCTCTATGATGCGGTGATTCGTCTGGATGACAGCGGCGGCAAATACGTCAGCTTCAAGATGGAGTTTGACCGATGACCCGCCCAAAGTATGTTGCTTCATGCAGCGGAGGCAAAGACAGCGTAGCGACGCTCCTGCTGGCTGCACAGCACAATGAGCCGCTGGACGAGGCAGTTTTCAGCGAAGTCATGTTTGATCAGGACACAAGCGGCGAAGTCCCGGAACACCGGGACTTCATTTATGACTGGCTCAAGCCCTTCTGCGAAAAGGAGCTGGGCATCAAGTTCACCATTCTCCACGCGGACAAGACCTACGATGAGGTGTTCCATCATGTCATCACCCGCGGACCGCACAAGGGCGAGGTTCGCGGCTTTGCATGGGCTGGTATGTGTGCAGTCAATCGTGACTGCAAAATCCCGCCAGTCCGCAAGTACAATGCCGCACTCTCGCCGGACACTGTGAGCTATGTCGGCATCGCGGAGGATGAGCCAAAACGCCTTGCTCGTCTGGATGGAATAACGAAGGTCAGTCTGCTTGCCAAATACGGTATGACCGAGGCGGACGCCTACAAGCTCTGTCAGGAACACGGGCTGCTTTCCCCAATCTACGCTCACTGCCGAAGAAACGGCTGCTGGTTCTGTCCCAACGCCAGTGACTCGGAGCTGCTGCACATGGTCACAAAGCACCCGGATATGTTTGACCGGCTGATTGAATGGGAGAACGAGGATAACATCTTCCATCGTCGGATGACGCGCAGAGAAACCCCGTCTGAGGTAAAGGCTCGTTTACTGAGCAAATCCCAGACGGGGTTTTCTTCGCCCAAAAGCAAATAAGAAATGGAGGTTTGAGATGGCTGAAAACAAAAATGCACAGCAAGTCCGCGAAATCACGGACAAGCTGGAACAGGGCATCAAGGAGCTTTTTGAATCCGAGCGGTTCAAGGAATATCTCCGCACGATGTCCAAGTTCTACAACTATTCCTTCAACAACACGCTGCTCATTGCGATGCAGAAGCCGGAGGCAACCTATGTTGCCGGTTATACCTCGTGGCAGCGCAACTTTGACCGTCAGGTCATGAAAGGCGAAAAGGGCATCAAGATTCTTGCACCCGCGCCGTACAAGGCGCAGGAAGAGCGTGAGAAGATTGACCCCGCGACGCAGAAGCCGGTGATCGGCGCAGATGGGAAGGCTGTCACAGAAACAGTTGAGGTTCTGCGTCCTGCCTTCAAGGTGGTGAGTGTCTTTGATGTTTCCCAGACGGACGGCAAGGAGCTTCCGGACATCATCGTCGATGAGCTGAAAGGCACCGTCGAAAACTACGAGGCGTTCTTCGATGCGCTCAGGCAGGAATCTCCCGTCCCTATTTCCTTTGAGGACATTCCGGGCGGTGCAAAGGGATTCTTCTCTCCGGTTGAAAGCCGCATTGCCATTCAGGAGGGCATGAGCGAAATCCAGACGGTCAAGACCGCCATTCACGAGATCGCCCACGCAAAGCTCCACGCCGTCAAGCCGGATGAGAAAGCCGCGCCAGAAGATAAGAAGGATCGGCACACCAAGGAGGTTGAAGCGGAAAGCGTTGCCTACACCGTCTGCCAACGGTACGGCATTGAAACCTCGGACTACTCCTTCGGTTACATCGCCGGTTGGTCATCCGGCAAGGAAACCAAGGAACTGAAAAGCTCTCTGGACACCATCCGCAAGACGGCGGCTGAAATGATCGAGGGCATTGATGCCAAGCTCAAGGTGCTGCTGGCAGAGAAAGCGCAGTCCGCAGAGAAAGATACCGAAATGCCCGCAGAGCCGATGTCGGAAGTCCCCATTTACCGTGAGACGGCAAATTACGCCTATGAAGCCGGTGAGATGGAAGCATATCGTGCCTCCCTTGCTGCAAACGAGGAATGCCGCAGAGCGATTGAAGCGGCGATCAGCTCCAACTACGGAGATAACCGGCTGGATGCGGATGCTGCTGTGAAAAGTGTCCTTGAGCAATTCTCTCCGGAGCGCGTCCGGTACGTCCTCGCAAACACCATTCAGCAGAAAGACTTCGACGGGCGTATTCCGCAGCCCCTCAAGGAGTGGGCGAAGAGCGTTGATGTCTGCCCGGAGAACGCCTCCCGCTTCTTTGTGGATAAACCCAATCCCGGACTGACGGCACTTTTCGTCGATGCGTTCCGCCAGCAGACCGAACCCCAGAAGGAAGCCACTTCTGAGAAAACAGAGGAAAGAGACCCGGAGGTCGTTGCATGGGAGAATGATGAGATTACATCTATTGAGGTAAAAACCGTGGAGGTCAAGTCTCCCTTTGCCCCCTTGCCGGAGGAAGCGGCAAAAGCACCGAAAGCGCACCGCCTGACTGCGGAAGAGAAAGAGATCAAAGCCGCCGTCATGGACACGCTCAAGGGGCAGATCGCCTATAACAACGACGGAATGCGGGCTTCCTACCGTGCCTCTAACCACTCCTTCAATCTGCTGGCGCGGAACGGCGTTAGAATCGAGGGTAACACGGTCACGCAGAACGGTGAGCCGCTGTTCAAAATCCATCGCCGTCATGCGGCGAGGAAAACACAGGGCTGCTATCGTGAGCTGCTGCCGACGCTGGAATACGTCAAGCAGGAGCAGAAGCAGGAAAAGCCCTCCATCCGCGATCAGCTCAGGACTGCCGCAAAGCCGCAGCCGGAGAAGAAGTCTCCGGTCAAATCCAAAACACACGACATGGAGTTGTGAGAAAGGAGAAGCATGAAGAAATACACAGACGTTGACATCGTTGCGGAGCTGCAGAAGCTCGTGGACAGTCATGTAGACAGCTACAAGGAAGACTTCGACATCGACAAGCGCATCATCCGCCGTGCCGCCGAAAGCCAGAATCCCGAAGACAGGACGCTGATGTGGTTCTGCCGTCCGCATGGGACGCACTGCCTCAATGAAAATCAGGTCTTTATTCAGGGAACGCGAGATCACAACACCTTCCGTTTTTATGCGGAACAGACCTACGACGAGTGCATTGCTCGTGTCATTGTCCCGAAAGCCGTTAAGCGCGGCAAGGTCTTCGGAGATGTCTTTGAGATCAACTACCGGGAACAGGCGGCAAATGTGGCGCAGAACTCGGTTGCGCCGGATCATGACCGGCTGACTTTCGCAGATGGCTTTGTGCTGGACGCACCCTGCCGCAGCAGCTTCGATGCAGCAATGTCTCTGGTCGGTGAGCATGGCGGCGTCAAAACCCACCGGACGCTCCCGAAGGACGCGGATGCTCTGGTGGAAGTGCTGTCTAAGCAGAAAAGCCGCCGTGACAGACTGCCGGAGGCAGAGAGGACAGAGGTGCTTTCGCCGCTCCCCGTCGCAGAACTCCGCAAATATGAGGCAGTCAAAAAGGCTCATCCGGACGCGCTGGTCTGCTTTGCTCAGAACGGCTATTTTGAGCTGTACGGCAAGGACGCAAAGAAAGCCGCGCCGCTTCTCGGCACAAAACTCCTTGAAAAGAAGGTGCGCGGCAAGCCTTCCGTGCCGGTTACTGGCTTCCGTGAAACCGCATGGGTAGCCGGTTCTCACAAGCTCTGGAAGTCCGGCGCAGATGTCTTTCTCAGCAAGGACGGCGAGACCTTCAAGGAACTCAAAGCCGCAGATTACATTCCTGTCGGCGCGACGCTGAATGTGGACGGAATCAAGTGCAGAATTGACGCGGTTGATTTTGCTGCCGATGAAGTCCGACTGACCAACATTGAGGACAAGAACCGCCCCATTCGCTTTTCTGAGAGCATCCAGTATGTCCGTTCGTATGTGGAGGATGCCGGGACTGCCATCTACGACACCATCCCGAAAAAGCCTGCTGCCCGTGAATCCATCCGCGACAAGCTGAAATCCGCGCAGAAAGCACAGCCGCCCCACACACCGAAGCCGCAGAAAAACAAAGGAAAGGATATGGAACTCTGATATGAAAAACTTTACCGTGGAAGAAATCAACCTGATGTGCTGCTTCAACACGTCCAGCCGGAAGCGGCTGATCGACGATATGAAGAGCGTCACCCTGAACGACATGGACGGCGAGATCGCAGAGCTGATGTATAAGACCGTCCGGAAGCTCGAAGCCATGACCGATGCTGAGTTTGAGGAACTGTATATCATGCCGGACGGCATGATGGATGACTGAAAGGAGGATGCCTATGCCCGTATTAGACGGTGATTTTGAAGCCTTCGTCACGAACCTTGGCAAGTACAATGAGGGTATGCTGGTCGGTGAGTGGGTGAAGCTGCCCACCACCGAAGAAGAGATGCAGAAGGTCTTTGAGCGCATCGGGATCGGCAAGCAGGATGAGTTCGGTCAGCCCTACGAAGAGTGGTTTATCACCGACTACGAATGCCCGATCTATGGCGTTCAGAAGATGCTTGGCGAGTACGAGAGCCTTGATAAGCTCAACTACCTTGCCGCTTTGATTGACGAGCTTTCCCTGAGCGATCAGGAAAAGCTCGTTGCCATTATGGAGGCTGGCTGCGATGAGGTCAGCGACATCGACGATCTCATCAACCTGACGTTCAATCTGGACTGCTACGACATCATGCCCGGTATCAACGACGAATCCGATCTCGGCTATTATTACGCACACGAAGCTGGTATTTACTCCGAAAAGGATCTCGGTCCTCTGGCAAACTACATCGACTATGAACGCTATGGGCGCGACATTGCGATGGATGAGCAGGGGCGATTCACCGATGAGGGCTATGTCCGTGTCGCAAGCGAACGCTGGGATAGGCAGTTTAACGGGGAGCTTGATGACATTCCCGACGAATACCGGATCACCGGCTCAGGGGAAGCCGTCGAGCGTGACAGCACCATTGCCGTTCTCATCGTTGAGCCGGGAAAGGAGCCTTATGTGAAGGAGATTGACTCCGGTCTGGAGTCCTTGCAGCATGAGGTCGGCGGCTATATCGAGGCGATTTATCCCTACGAAGACCCGGTTGCCTTAGTCTGTAATGAGGAAGGCAAGCTGGAAGGTCTGCCCCTGAACCGCGCTCTGCGTGATGAGGACGGTGACATCTACGACGTTGTTGCCGGAACATTCATGGTAGTTGGCTTGACGGATGACAGCTTCGGCTCTCTGACCGTAGAGCAGATGAAGAAGTTCTCCGACCTCTTCAAAGTTCCGGAGCAGTTTGTTAAGTTGGGCGATAAGATTGTTGCGATCCCCATGATCTCGAAGGAACAGCAGAAGCAGGAGAGCGTTGAGCAGAAGGACTTTGAGATGAATGCCGACACCTCCGGTCTGACGGTTGCCGGTCACATCGGGACGTGGCACACCATTGACCAGCACGAAGTCGGCGGTCACAGCTTTTATCTGATGGAGCATGACACCTACGGCGATGAGGCGGCTTGCATCATTGTCGATGAGCGCGGCAAGCTCGTCCTTGATGATGTCTACAACGGCTTTGACGATGACACGCTCCGCCTTCTCGACCTTGAGGTCAAGGAAGTGCCGGAAATGCCCGATCCCGCGCTCACTGTTCAGGATATGAAGGACTATGGCTACGCATGGGCTGGCGTTCTTCCCGCTGGGCAGGAGGCGGCAGAGAAGGCTTTGGAGAAGGGCTGCGAGGTTTACCGTCTCTATTCGGATAACACTGAGGGCTTGTGTGTGGATGCAAAGGAGATTGCCGATCATGCGGCTAAGGGCGGAATGCTCGGTATCAGCAAGGAAAGCTGGATGGCAGCTCTTGAGAAGGAAAACTACCTCAAGGCGGCGGAGATGTCGATGGAGGATGACTACGGCATGATTGATGGGATCATCAACAACGGTCCGAAGGAAGACAAGACCGCAGAGGTCAAAGCCCCCGAAAGGGGCGAAAAGTCCTCCATCATGGACAGGCTCAAGTCTGCAAAGGCTGAAAAGCAGAAGGAATGCTGCCCTCCCCAAAAGCACAAAGGAGAGATTGAGCTGTGAGCAGAAGTCAGAAATGGAGACAGGAGTGGTCATTCTTCATCGGGGACAGCGGACGCCGGAAGTATAACCGCTTCTGCGTCCGCTGCGTCCATAGCTGCAAGCAGAGCTTCCGTGCGGATCTCATCGCCTGTCCGCACTTCTCCCGCAAGGCATCGAGGTGTAGACAGTTAGGGGTCGAAAAAGCCTGTGATTGCAAGCCTCAGAGCGGCGCAAATTGACCAGCCTAAGTGATTGTATTCCCTGCGCAGTTTCTTCTTTAGCGCGGAAATAAGTGTCGATTTCGGCACTTGTTTGAATGCCCGGAAAACGAATCAAGAGCCTCTGTCGATGCCCGGTTTGGGTGTCGGCAGAGGCTCTTTTTTTACGACATATTCAAAATAGCGGACAGCAGCTCTTGAACCTGTTGCCGGTATTCCGGCTTTATATCCGAAATACGTCTGGCAAGCGCAAGGGCTTCCGCTTCTGGCTCGTCAGTCCCAAAAATAATTCGGTCTGCGCTGACGCCGAGCAAACGGCAAAGACGCTGCAAGGCTTCAAGAGAGATACCGGATGCACCACGCTCAATGGCACTCAGGTGATTCGGCGTCATGCCAAGCATTTCTGAGAGCGTGTCCTGCGTATAGCCCGCCTGTTCTCTTGCCACTTGAATATTGCCGCCGATTTCAATATTGATGTCCTTCTTCTCTCGCATAGCCTCACCACCTTTGCATTTAGTGTACCTAACGGCGGTGTCATTATCCACGGTACGCCGTCGTTGATTTTACTAACGACAATGCGTTGACTGTCCGTGATGAGGGTGATAGAATGGAGTTACCTACCAAAAGAGTGAAAGAAGGGGTGTCATGTCGCGCATTATTGAGTTTAGAAAGTCTGCTCAAAAAGCTGAAAAGCAATCCGTTCAAGGCAAGACTTGTGCGTTTACCGGTCATAGACCGCAGAGTCTTCCGTTCGGCTTTGATGAATCCGATAAGCGTTGTACTTCTTTGAAATCTGTTATGCGGGATCAGATTGTAGCACTCATCGAGAACGAGGGCGTCACGCATTTTATTACCGGCATGGCTCTTGGCGTCGATATGTACGCTGCGGAAATTGTACTCGATTTGAAATCAAAATACCCTCACATTACTCTGGAAAGCGCAATCCCTTGTGAGACACAAGCGATCAAATGGTCTGTGGCTTCACGGGAACGGTATTATAATATCGCGGCAAAGTGTGACAAGGAGACCATGCTGCAACGGGAGTACACGTCGGACTGCATGGACAAGAGAAATCGGTACATGGTCGATCACGCCGATTATATTCTCGCAGTATGGAATGGATGCCCCAGCGGTACCGGGAATACCGTGAGATATGCTCACAAAAAGGGCAAGCCCATCATCGTCATCAATCCGGCTTCCCTTGATGTCACGCGGGAATAAGGCAAAAAAATCCCTTCTGAATCAAGCGTTGTGAAAACCGTGAAGTATTTCCCGATAGCGAATACACATTGCACTGCTCAGTGATTATTGGAAACGTGTATGACGTATGCTGCCCAGTGAACATCTCCACGGAACACA
>OIKZ01000085.1_pt1 | contig 42985 bp, 28 predicted proteins | sample 1584261 | NCBI WGS metagenome assembly OIKZ01 (sample SAMN02674606, study PRJEB24791) | human gut metagenome, SKBSTL068 | isolation source: stool | host: Homo sapiens | place: USA | reverse complement strand
TATATCGCGCCGCTACAACCAACTACCTTTGCTGCGATCAAGCCCTGGAGGATTCGAAGGGAGCTGGCCGTATAGGACTTACCCGTTTTCGTTTTGCGGTTGCAAAGGTAGGCATTATTTTGAAATCTGCAATAGCTTGCGGCGATTTTTTTATTTATTTTTTTAGATTCTCTATTCTATCCCTCTTCACGGCTCCTTATACAGACACTTTGGAGGGGAGGTACGGATTCTTTCCGGCATTACGATGGACAAATATTCCTTTTACTAAAAAGTATTCGTCCGACATGTGTAACCTTATCGTCCGACAGTTGTTGAATTATCGTCCGACAGCTGTCGGACGAATACTTCTTAGTATACCGGAATCTAAAGTATAGTAATGCAAAAGATTGCCATTCGAGAAGAAAATAATAATCGGGGACGAAAAAACTGATAGGCTATTGTGCGCTACCTTGAAAATAAGCATTATTTTTGTGCAACTAACTATATAGTCATTATACACATGAACAAACACATATTGTCATTCTACTTTTTTTTCTGCCTTTTTCTTTTTCTCCCTTTGGTCGAAGCAATTGCCGGCTGGAATAGCTTTATCGTCAATTTTGATAAAAGTGTTTATGGCAAGGGGACCCAGACTTGGCAGATAGCACCCTATGATGACAAGTGGGTATATTTCGCCAACAAGAACGGTATGGTGCAATTTGATGGCAATGTCTGGAATGTATTTCCATTGAACAATGCTTCCGATGTGCGTTCCGTTCTGGCTTCTGCTACCCAAAAAAGAATTTATGTGGGGGGCATCAATGAGTTCGGCTATTATGAACCGGATGCGGACGGTTCTTTGGCCTATCATTGCATGTCCGATACTTTGGAGAGTTCCGTTCGTTTTCTTGGAAACGTGTGGGGCATCCATGAGACTGACAATATTTTGTATTTCCAAGGGGACGGGTGTGTGGTGAAGTACCTGAACGGAAAATATACCGCCATTGAAATGAATGCCAAGATAGACTGTTCCAATATGGTCAATGGTATTCTTTACATCGGTACGGACAGAGGTGTATGGCTTTTGGTTGGAAACACTTTTTTCCCTCTTCAGGGTGCCGATGCGTTAGCTTCCAAACGTATTCGTGGCATTATACCTTATAAGAAAGGTGTTCTGGTGGTGACTGCATACAACGGACTTTACTATTGTGACGGGCGTACGATGGAACCGTTTATCACCGGTGCCGAAGAGTTTATGCGTGAGAATGAAGTCTTTTGCGTGGCCAAAAAGGATGATAAGATTGCCTTGGGAACCATTCATAAAGGATTGGTACTGGTGGATTGCAGCACCATGCAACTAAAATATTTCAATGAGAACAACGGCTTGCGTAACAATACGGTGCTTTCTGTCTCCTTCGATACGACCGGAAACCTCTGGGCCGGTCTGGATAGCGGCATTGACTACGTCTGTCTGAGTTCTCCTTTTACGAATCTCTATTCCTATCCCTATTCCTACGGCACGGGATATACGGCGGCTGTAGAAGGCGGCTATCTTTATTTAGGTACCAATCGGGGTTTGTATTACACCTCTTATCCGGTACAGATGAACGGTGATTTGCCGGATATCCGTCCGATGCCCCAATCCAGCGGACAGGTCTGGAACCTTTGCCGTATAGGTGATGAACTCTTCTGTCTGCACGACCGTGGTATTTTCCTTATCAATGGCACTTCCGTAAAACGCGTGACGGATATTGCCGGCGCCTGGTGTTGCCAACTTGTGGCAGGACGTACGGACCTTATGTATGTCGGGGTATATAACGGTATTTATTTGGTTGGGAAAAAGAATGGAGAATGGCAGGTGGTTGGCAAGATTGAGGGTATGAACGATTCTTGCCGTCTTTTTGAGCAGGAAAGCGATAAGGTGATTTGGGTGTACAATACAGATCATGTTACCCGTGTGGATTTGGATAATGATTTGACAAAAGCTGTTCGTATAAAGGAATATAGCGCGAAGGATGGTTTTCCGGTAGGACGTGATATGTATATAGCGAAGATAGAAGACCGGGTGTATTTTGCCACTCCCCGGGGAATCTATAAGCATAATCCTCATAAAGATGTCATGGAGCCTTGTCCGGATATGAACAACCTTTTGAATGGCACCGCGGCCTATTCGCGTATCTTGGAGTATCACGATAAGTTGATTAGTTTGAGCTCTCACGAAATCTGTATTGCCAATCTGGGTACCTATAAGCGGGGGGCGAATACAAGCATTAATCCCATCCAGCAATCGCTGATTGAACTGGTACCCGGTTTTGAAACGATTATTCCTCTTTCAGATTCGCTGATGGTGGTTCCTAATGAAGGAGGTTTCGCTTTATTCAGCATCCCGGCCGTAAGAGAGCGTCAAGATCGTAGCCACTCCTTATATATAAGGAACATGTATCTGTCTTATCCCAAGGATTCATTGGTATATACCGCAAACTTTTTAGGAGAGAAGCCGGTTCCGGTGATAGCTTATTCCATGAATTCCGTTCGTTTTGACTATGCCCTTTCTTTTTTTTCGGTAGGGGATGATATCCATTTTCAATATCGTTTGAATAAGGGAGGCTGGTCCGATTTCACAACGGTACGCACCAAGGAGTATAGCAGCTTGTCGGAAGGGGAATATACGTTTGAAGTTAAAGCGGTCTTTCCTGACGGTACGACATCATCGGATACAATCGCCTTCCGTATACTTCCACCGTGGTATCGCAGTGCTGTTGCATACGTTTGTTATATCATCTTGGCTTTGCTTGCCTTATGGTATGTCTATCGCTGGGATGATGTCCGTGTGAAGCGGAAGAAACAGCAGGCGGTGGTCGAGAAGGACAAGGAGTTGCACGATATGGAAAGGGAGTACGAAGAGGAGAAAGCTCGTCAGGAAAAGCAGATTATGCAGCTGGAGAAAGAAAAATTGGAATACGATTTGCAACATAAGAGCCAGGAAATGGCCAATCTGATGATAAACTTTGTCCGTAAGAATGAAATGCTGACTGAAATCAAGTCGGAGATACTTAAAGTATCCGCCTTGCTGAAGGGTGAGGGGGCTCGGGAAGGAAAACAGCAACTCATACTTATTAATAATAAAATAGACGGTAATATACAGAGTGATGAGGTCTTGAAGCGTATTGAAGACCAGTTCGATTTGATACATAACAATTTTATGAAACGTCTTCATGCCAAGCATCCGGAACTTTCCCACAACGAACGCATGATGTGCGCTTATCTAAAGATGAATCTTTCCACGAAAGAAATAGCTCCTCTGTTGAACATTTCGGTTCGTGGAGTTGAAACAATCCGTTATCGTCTTCGTAAGAAGTTCGCTTTAGAGAGAGAGGATAGTTTGACGGATTATTTAAGCAATAAACTGTAGCCTTTAGATATTAACTTCCTTTAAAAGAAGGAAGTGCATGGAAGGGAGGAATGTTAAATTCCTCCCTTTTGTGTTCTATAACATGTTGTGACGTAATACTTGAAAGTATATATTAACTATTGATTATTAATAAGTTATTTGTTAATGACGTATTGATAACGTATTTGAATTTTGTATTTGACGTATTTAAGAATGATTGTTTCTTGTTTGTTTTATTGCCTTTTACTCTATGTTTGCACTGTTCGATTGAGGACAAAACCGAGAAACGTTAATCTTAATTTAGTAAAACTTATGAAAAAGTTATTATCAGTTTTATTTCTGTTAAGCTTTACCTTGGCTTCTGTATATGCCCAAAATATACAGGTAAAAGGTACAGTGGTAAGCGGTTCGGATAATGAACCGTTGCCTGGAGTAAATGTGGTAGTTAAAGGTACTACCAATGGTGGAATTACTGATTTGGACGGTAATTTTACATTGTCGGTTCCTGCCGACGCAACACTTTCTATTACTTATATTGGTTTTAAATCGCAAGAAGTAGCAGTAGAAGGGAAACATAGTCTGAAGATTGTTCTTCAAGAAGATACAGAGACATTGGACGAAGTTGTGGTTGTTGGTTATGGCGTTCAGAAGAAAAGTGTAGTAACGGCTGCTATTGCTAAAGTATCTGCAGATGATTTGTCTACTACAGCTCCTGTTCGTATGGACAATGCTTTGAAAGGACTTGCAGCCGGTGTGACGGTAACTTCTGCTTCTGGTCAGCCTGGTGCTGCTGCACAAATCCGTATACGTGGTATTGGTACGACTACTGGTGACGGTGCAGCTGATCCGCTTTATATTGTGGATGGTATGCCAATCGAAGGTGGGCTTGATTATCTGAATCCCAATGACATTGCTTCTATTGAAGTATTGAAGGATGCCGCTTCAGGTGCTGTTTATGGTGCACGTGCCGCTAATGGCGTTATTTTGGTAACTACAAAAACAGGTAAAGAAGGTAAAGCAAAGGTTACTTATGATTTCTCTTACGGATGGCAACGCCCTTGGAAAGAGCGTGATGTATTGAATGCATCAGAATATGCTGTAATGATGAATGAAGGTGCTATAAATGCAGGTATGGCTCCTAAATACAGTGATCCGTACTCTTATGGAGTAGGTACCAATTGGCAAAAAGAAACCTTTAATTATGATGCACCGGTGATGAATCACCAGGTAAGTGTGAGTGGTGCTTCTGAAAAAGTGAACTATCTGTTTTCTTTAGGTTATTATACACAAGATGGTATTGTAGGAGGTAATTACGGACGTTCCAATTATGAACGTTTGACTTTACGTAGTAATACGGCATATACGATTTTTGATGAAACAAAAAATCGTAACTGGTTGAATAGCTTGAAGATTACTTCTAACTTGTCTTATGCACGTATCAAAAGTACAGGTATTGAAACTAACTCATCTTTTGGCTCTCCTTTGGGTAGTGCATTGGCTTTGTCACCTATTCTTACAGTGTATGCAGAAGGACAAGCCGCTGAAGATCAGTTGGATTATTACAAGAATTTTGAAGGGTTTACTCCCATGTATGATCCCAATAATGGAAAACTATACACTTTAGCAGGTGCCGATTATAACGAGATGGTGAATCCTCTTGCGAGTCTTTCTTTGCCGGGCGATAAGGGTTGGAGCCATAAATTTGTAGCTAATTTCTCGGCAGAGCTTAATCTTTGGGATAATTTAAAGTTTAAGACTTCTTATGGTGTGGACCTTGCTTTTTGGGGAACTGATGGCTATACAAAACTTTATTATCTGACTGCAAATAATAAGGCTACAGAAAGTAGAGCAACTTCTAAAAAAGAAGATGGTACTGTATGGCAGCTTGAAAATGTGTTGATGTATGATAAGACCATTGATCGTCATTCGTTCTCTATATTGTTGGGACAGTCTGCCAAGAAAAGTTCAAGTACTTATTTGGGTGGTTATCGTAACGGTATCATAAATTATGATCGTCCTTATATTGATGCCAGTAACGGTTTGCAGGAAAATGGTGATATGAACATCTATGGTGGTCCGAACGCAGATGCTACTTTGGCTTCTCTTTTTACTCGTGCCAGCTATAATTACGACGAACGCTATATGTTGCAGGTAACAGTTCGTCGTGACGGTTCCTCTCGTTTTGGAGCCAATAATCACTATGCAGTGTTCCCTTCTTTTTCTTTAGGCTGGAACTTGACTAATGAAAAGTTTATGGAAAAACGTCCTGAATGGTTGACTTCAACGAAAGTACGTTTTTCTTGGGGTAAAAACGGTAATGAGAAGATTGGTAACTTTAAATATACGGTGTTGACGTCTGCCAACAATAATTATCTTTTTGGTTCTGGTGAGAATATGGTGAATGGCGTGAAAGCAAGTGGCCTTGCTAATCCGGATTTGAAATGGGAAGAATCTGAACAACTTGATTTGGGTATCGACTTTGGTTTCTTTAATAATGCTTTGACGTTTACTGCTGATTATTACAAGAAGACTACCAATGGTATGTTGATGGAGATGAATATTCCTTCTTATGTGGGAGAATCTAAACCGATTGGTAACGTAGGAAAGATGGAAAATAGTGGTGTTGAGTTAGAAGCAGCTTATAAATTCCGTGTACGTGATTGGAACTTCCGTGTTGCTGGTAACCTGTCTTACTTGAAGAATGAATTGATAGAATATGGAAATGACTCAGGTTGGGCAAATCTTGACTCTTTCCAGGGTATCGGTACTATCACACGTGCTCAAAATGGTATGCCTTTCCCTTATTTTTATGGATATAAAACAGCGGGTGTTTTTCAAAACGAAGCAGAAATAAAAGCTTATACAGACAAGAATGGGAATATGATTCAACCTAATGCAGTTCCGGGTGACGTTCGTTTCGTTGATTTGGATGGTAACGGTGTAATTGATGATAATGACCGTACAGATATTGGTAAAGGTATGCCGGATTGGACTTATGGTTTAAATTTAAATGTGGCCTGGAAGAACTTTGATTTAAGTATGATGTGGCAGGGAACAATAGGTAATGACGTGTTCGATGCTACCCGCCGTGTAGATATTACAACTAGTAATCTTCCCACTTGGATGTTGGGACGTTGGACTGGTGAAGGCACTTCCAATACATATCCCCGTTTTGTATTAGGTGACAATGTGAATTGGCAATCGTCTGATCTTTATGTTTATGATGGCAGTTACTTGCGACTGAAGAATATTCAATTGGGATATACACTTCCTGAGGCTCTGACAAGAAAGGTGTTCATTTCCTCTTTGCGTGTATATGTTGCAGCTGAGAATCTGTTGACCTTTACCAAATATCATGGCTTTGATCCGGAAATATCCTCCGGTAGTACTTCTTTAGGTATTGACCGTGGTGTATATCCGCAAGCCAAGACCTGGACGGTAGGCGTCAATGTGGCATTTTAATTTTACTTACTATTTTAAATTAGGAAAATATGAAAAGATATAAATACATCGTAGCAGGACTTCTGGTTTCTACATTTATGTTAGGCGGATGCTCAGAATCCTTTCTTGAGGTAGATTCACCTACACAAGAGACAGTTGATACTTATTTTACTACAGATGAGCATATTCAAGAAGCAGTTGTAGCTGCTTATGACCCATTGCATTGGCCGGATTGGGCAATGAGTTCCTATAATCCTGTCAATCTGATGAGTGATATTATGGCCGATGACCTTTGGGTTGGAGGAGCCGACAAGAATGATAACCAGTATTGGCATCTGATGATGAACTATGAAGCATTGCCGACTAATACGATGACTGGTCTTTGGACAGTAGCCTACTCAGGTGTGAAGCGTTGTAATGATGTGATAACTTATCTGGGCTGGGCAGGTGATAATGTTACAGCTGAGAATCGTGCTTATTATGAAGCGCAAGTCATAGCACTTCGGGTATTCTATTATAATTGGTTATGGAAGTTCTGGGGCAATATCCCTTATTTTGATGCTAATCTGGAGGCTCCCTATTTAGCAGAACAATTGACTGCTGATCAGGTTTATGAGAGAATAATTACAGATTTGGAAGGGGTTATAGCACTTGATGTATTGCCTATGAGAGCCGAATCATCAGATTATGGCCGAGTTACACAAGCAATGGTTTATATGCTTTATGCTGAAATCGTGATGTATCAAAATGATAATACACGCTATGCAAAAGCTTTACAATATATGCAGGATATCATCGGAAGCGGAGATTATGCTTTGGTTGATGATTATACTTCTATCTTTAAAGAGACTGGAGAATGGAGTAGTGAATCAATCTTTGAAGTAAACTATAAAGATGACAATGCAGCTCGTTCATGGAGTTCTCCGTTGACTGCTGGTGGTACAGTACTTCCTCGTCTTATCAGCCCTAGTGCCTGGGCTGATGGAACGGATGGACATGATAATGGTTGGGGCTTTGGTCCAGTTCGCAAGGAAACTTACGATCGTTATTCTAACAATGATACTCGTAGGGATGCTACTTGCTGGAATGCCGCTGCGGTAGGCTCTTATAATCCTCGTTATCAAGACACAGGTTTCTTCCTTGAAAAGTATGTAGCCCATACGGGAGATAATAAAGACCAGATTGCTGATGCAGATTTGAATTACAACAATAATCTCCGCATCTACCGTTTCTCAGAAACATTACTCAATGCGGCCGAGTTGATAGTTCGTGGTGCTGGTACAGGAGATGCTAAGGAGTATCTGAATCGTGTGCGTAAGCGTGCAGGGCTGGTGACTGAAATAGAACCTACCATTGATAACATCATTGAAGAACGTCATTTGGAATTTGTGGGTGAAGGAAAGCGCTATTGGGACTTGATACGTACCGATAAAGCAGCTACTGTACTTGTCCCCGATGAATATGGCTATCGTACAAATACTTGGACTGCAAATAAAAAGTATTTACCCATTCCGCAGAGCGAAATTGATGCTGCACAAGGCACTTTGACTCAAAATAATTACTAATCATCAAAAAGCGTAAGATTATGAAAAATATATTTAGCTATATCAGTGGAGCAATACTGACGGTAGCAGTTGCATTGGGGGTTACAGCTTGTTCTCCTGAGAAATTTGACGCTCCCAATCAGGACGGAATTCCTATGGCAGCTGATTATGAGAGTGCTGTTCACATAGAAGTTGATCAAGAAACCAACTATGCCTATTTCTCTTTTGATGCACAGGCGGGAGGTGTGATGCCAATCTGGATTATTGATGGAAAAAGCTATTCCACTTCTTTTTCCATGTCGAAGTATTATAGGAAAGCTGGTGATTATAGCATAGAGGTGAAAATTGCAAATGCTAATGGTATCAGTGATGGGAGTATCCAGAAGACATTTCATGTCGATAAAACTAAGATGAATGGGTTTGGAGGGTTTGTTTATGATTCTGATTTTAATCTTTGGAAAACAGCAACAGTAGCTACTCCTACATTCTACTATGCTCCGGGATGGAGTCAGATAGCAGATCCTGCTTTCTCGGTTGTTGAAGGTGGTTATGTGATAACCCTGCCTTCAGCAACAACAGACACATGGCAGGCACAGATGCTTGTTGGTACGGACATTGCTACTTCGGCTGATAAAAATTATGATTTTTCTGCGATTCTGACTTCTACTACAGAGCATCCTCATGTAATGGTAAAATTGGTTGATAGTAGTGATGACAATATCTTTTATTTTGCTGAGACTATTGCTTTGACTGCCAATGAACCGGTCTGCTTCTGGAAAAGTGATATGGCAGGACTTGATATAGCCAATTTGAAGTTTGTATTTGATTTTGGTGGGAATGCCGAAAATACGGAAATTATGGTGGAAAGTATTGTATTGAAGGATCATACCAATGATGATGGAACTATTGTTCCAGAGGAAGAAACTGTTCCGGAACCTACGTGGAGTGCTGTGGATAGTGAAGATAACCTGTGGTATGGTACTACCTTTACAACTACCTATTATTATGCTCCGGGTTGGAGCCAAATTGCTGATCCTGAATTGAAGATTGAAGGAACTGAATATTCTATTAGTTTCTCGGAAGCAACAGGGGAGCAATGGCAAAATCAAGTTGTTCTGACAACGGAAGGACTTACTACTACTGCTACTGAAGAATATGACTTCCGGATGGTAATGAATGCAACAAATGATATTGCAGGAGTAACAGTGAAATTGACGCAGACAGATGATGATGATGCTTATGTTGTATTGGAGCGTAAGGACCTTCTTGCGGGAGAAGATATAGTGATAAAGGCTATCAAACAGAAAGGTGTTGACATCACTCAAGCTAAGTTAGTTCTTGACTTCGGAGGAAATCCTGCTGCTACAGATGTGGTGATTAAAGATATTATTTTTCAAAAACATAGAGATTGAAGACTAGTATTGGATAGGATATTGGTCTACTAAAAAACAGTGAATTATAAAAGGGGGGAAGGATGTGTGTTATCTTGGCAATTGCTGGAATTTCATCCTTTCCCTTTTTCTCTACTTATGTTATAAAGAAATATATATGAAATACTATTGTCTATTATCTATTCTTTTGTTTTCGTTGATTGCTTGTGGCAGTAACGATGACAAGGAACCGCAATCCGAGGATGTTACCATTAAATGTTCTCCTGAAAAGATAGAGGCTGTTGCACAAGCTAGCCAATATGTGGTGAATGTGGTTTGTTCCGGTAAAGAGTGGACAGCTTTTGCCTCTGATGATTGCAGTTCATGGGTCAAAGTAAATGTAATAGGTTCTTCTTCTAGCCAAGGCACAGCGACAGTTATAGTCAGTGCTCATACGGGTACTACTTCTCGTACTGGTACAGTGGTGGTTAAATCTGGTGCTACTCGTGTATCTATTCCTCTTACGCAAGCGGCTCCTTTATCAGTGTCACAGACTGAGTTGTATTCTAATTCTGTAGGAGAAAATTTTGTCTTATCTGTTATTGCTTCTGGCGAATGGAATGTGAAATCCAATGATAGTTGGATTAGCGCAGAAAAAAACGGTGAGGAGATTGTTGTGACCACTTTAGCTAATGATGCAAAGATTTCCCGTACGGGTACAGTTGAGGTTGTGGCTGGTGCAGAGAAAGTAACGGTAACAGTTATTCAAGAATCGGCTGAAGATCTGGATATCAATATTCCTGAGGGGTATCGGTTGGTTTGGCATGATGAATTTAATGAGGGTATATCTCTCGGCAATGACTGGACACACGAAGTTCAAGGAGCAGGGTGGGTAAACAATGAACTTCAGAATTACGTTAATGGTTCCGCTGACGGAAAGCGTGTGACAGAACTTGTGGACGGTAAGTTGAATATAAATTGTTTCAAAGGCTCCGATGGTAAAATTTACTCTGGTCGTGTGTATGCTAAAGTGAATACTGGTTGGAAATACGGTTACTTTGAAGCACGTATCATGTTGCCTGAAGGCAAGGGGACGTGGCCGGCTTTTTGGATGATGCCAGTTGATAATGACTGGAATACTAATCCATGGCCCATGTGTGGTGAAATAGACATTATGGAGGAAGTGGGAGTCGTGCCCAACGAAGTCTCTTCGTCTATCCATACGCAAGATTATAATCATACTATAGGTACGCAGAAAACACATGCCATGACTATAGAACAGGCAGAAGGAGAATTTCATCTCTATGCTTTAGAGTGGACAGAAGATGCCATCACTACATACGTGGATGGCAAGGTACAGTTGGCTGTTACCAAGCAACAATTGGGAGCTGGTCATAATCAATGGCCTTTCCATTATGCTTTCTATCCCATTCTGAATCTGGCTTGGGGCGGTGATTGGGGTGGAATGAACGGTGTGGATGAGTCTGCTCTTCCTGTAACGATGAAGGTGGATTATGTACGTGTATTTCAGAAGAAGTAGAACTGTTTTTTTATGAAGTTTGAAAATGAAGGTTAAATGCTTTTTTTATTTATAACATAGCATACCTTATGCTTTAGAACAATTGATAATGAAAAAAGAAAAAATATTTATTTTTATCTGTTTAGTTTTGTTGTCTGCCTGTTCTTCTTCTTCTTTAGACGGCATTGTAATAGAGAAAGCGGCAGACGGTTATAAACTTTCCATTGACGGAAGAGAAACCTATATTAAAGGCGTAGGCGGCACATATCGGTTAGACATTGCCGCCCAGAGTGGTGCCAATGCCTTCAGAACCTGGGGAGGTAATGTGGAGGAGATAAAGAAAAACCTGGCATTGGCTTCAGAGCACAACATGTACGTAATGCAGGGAATAGGCATGACCAAAGACTCCATACGCTATTACGATGATGAATATAAGAACAAGATGCGCGAAGAAGTCCGCTTGTTGGCAGAAACGTTCAAGAATGATACGAGTTTGCTGGCTTGGGGTATTGGCAATGAAATTGAGTTGGGAAATGCCAATATAGCTGCCGCATGGAATTTTGTGGAAGAACTGGCACAGCTGATTAAGTCGATAGACAAGCGTCATCTGGTTTCGACAGTGATTTCCTACAATCCGTCGGCATTGGACTCTGTGGCAAAGTATGCTCCGTCTCTCGATTATGTGGGCATCAATGTATATGGTCCGATGGGAGAGGTGCAGGCTGTTGTTGACCGGTCGGACTACAAGGGTGCATTTATGATTACCGAGTGGGGACCGACCGGTTGGTGGGAAACAGCGTCAACCGAGTGGAAGGCACCCATAGAGCAAACCAGTGAAGAAAAACGGCAGGTATACGAAGAGCGTTATACGCAATATATTTCTGCCAATACCCGTTGCTTGGGCTCTTTTGTATTCTTGTGGGGACAAAAAGAAGAACGTACGCCTACTTGGTTCAGTATGTTTGTAGAAGACACGGTGGATATGTTGCCTCTGAAAGGAGAAAAGACTCCTATGGTGGAGGCTATGCAAAGAGTGTGGACCGGCAAGGAATTGGATGAAACGGCTCCGATAGTTCGGGGCATGACTATCAATGGTAAAAGTGCCATTGATAATGTCCGTATCAAAGCAGGTACTTTATTTAAAGCGGAGGTTTCCGTCACAGATAAGGAGAATGATTCTTTGACTTATGTGTGGGAAGTACTGAAAGAGGCTACAGTCTTGGGTTTTGGAGGTTCTTATGAACCACGTCCGGAAAGAATGGGTGACGTGGCCGTGTCAGACAAGAATGTGTATGAGACTATGATTAAAGTTCCCGGGGAATATCGTTTGTACGTATATATACTTGATAATACGGGTTTTGTCTCTACAGCAAATGTTCCATTTCAAGTAATAGATTAAAGATGAAAACAATGAAAATGCTCTCTGCTTGTTTATTGCTGCTTCCTTTTATATCTTGTACTCAAGTGCAGGATACAAAAAATGACGCAGTCATCGAGCAGAAAATAGAAGCGCTGTTGTCCCGTATGACATTGGAAGAAAAAATTGGGCAGATGAACCAGATTTCTTCTTATGGTAACATAGAGGATATGAGCGGATTGATAAAGAAAGGTGAAGTCGGGTCTATCCTGAATGAAGTAGATCCGGTGCGTGTCAATGCCTTGCAGCGTGTGGCAATGGAGGAGTCCCGCTTGGGCATCCCCTTGCTGATGGCGCGTGATGTGATCCATGGTTTCAAGACCATATTTCCTATTCCCTTGGGACAAGCGGCATCTTTCAACCCGCAGGTGGCTAAGGATGGTGCACGGGTAGCGGCTGTGGAGGCTTCTGCCGTGGGTATCCGCTGGACATTTGCACCGATGATAGATGTGGCTCGCGATCCCCGTTGGGGGCGTATGGCCGAAGGATGTGGCGAAGATACTTATTTGACTTCAGTGATGGGTGTTGCTATGGTCGAAGGTTTCCAGGGAGATTCGCTGAACAGTCCGACTTCCATAGCCGCATGTCCTAAACATTTTGTAGGTTATGGTGCTGCCGAGGGCGGGCGTGATTATAATTCCACTTTCATTCCGGAGCGTCGTTTGAGGGATGTATACCTTCCTCCTTTTGAAGCTGTAGCCAAGGCAGGAGCAGCTACTTTCATGACTTCGTTCAATGACAATGATGGAGCACCGTCTACCGGAAACACTTTTATTTTGAAAGATGTGCTTCGTGGTGAATGGGGATTTGATGGAATAGTAGTGTCAGACTGGGCTTCGGTAGCCGAAATGATGGCACATGGCTTTGCTGCCGATTTTAAAGAGGCAGCAATGAAGGCGGTGAATGCCGGTGTGGATATGGAGATGGTCAGCTATACGTTTGTCAAGGAACTGCCGGAGTTGATAAAAGAAGGAAAAGTCAAGGAATCTGCTATAGATGATGCAGTGCGGAATATTCTGCGCGTCAAGTACCGTTTAGGATTGTTTGATAACCCTTATGTAGATGAGAAACGTATAGAGGAACTTTATGCTCCTTCTCATCTGGAGGCTGCCAAGAAAGCTGCTGTGGAATCGGCCATCTTGCTGAAGAACGAAAAGGAGACATTGCCTCTGCAATCTTCGGTAAAGACGGTTGCTGTGGTAGGTCCGATGGCAAATGCACCTTATGACCAATTGGGTACCTGGATATTTGATGGTGACAAGACAAAAACCGTGACACCGTTGAAGGCTATCAAGGAACTGGTGGGGGACAAAGTGCAGGTGATATACGAGCCCGGTCTGACTTATAGCCGTGACAAGAATATGGCAGGTGTTGCCAAAGCCGCTGCTGCCGCTGCACGTGCTGATGTTATTTTGGCGTTTGTAGGCGAAGAGGCTATTCTTTCAGGAGAGGCGCATTGTCTGGCCAACTTGAACCTGCAAGGTGCGCAAAGCGAACTGATTGCCGCTTTGGCGAAAACAGGAAAACCGGTGGTTACTGTCGTAATGGCAGGGCGTCCGTTGACCATAGGAAAGGAAGTCGAACTCTCGTCTGCTGTACTTTATTCGTTCCATCCCGGAACTATGGGAGGACCGGCATTGGCCGACTTGTTGTGGGGCAAGGCTGTGCCAAGTGGCAAGACTCCGGTGACGTTCCCGAAGATGGTAGGACAAATACCAGTTTATTATGCTCATAACAGTTCCGGACGTCCGGCTACGCGGAATGAGGTTTTGCTGAATGACATTCCGTTGGAAGCGGGGCAGACTTCGTTGGGATGTACCTCTTTCTATATGGATGCTGGTTTCGATCCGCTGTATCCTTTTGGCTACGGTCTGTCGTATACGACGTTCAAATATGATAATGTGAAACTCTCGTCAGCCAATCTGAAGAAGGAAGATGTGCTGACTGTGACTTTCGACCTTGAGAATACCGGAAAGTATGAAGGTACTGAGGTAGCCCAGCTTTACGTGCAGGACAAGTTCGCTTCGGTGACCCGTCCGGTGAGGGAGCTGAAACGCTTTGCTCGCATCACATTGAAGCCGGGCGAGAAGAAAAATGTATCGTTTGAACTTCCGATAAGTGAACTTGCTTTCTGGAATATAGATATGGTGAAGACGGTGGAAGTCGGAGACTTTGCTCTTTGGGTGGCACCGGATAGCCAAAGTGGAGAAGCAGTTTTCTTTAAGGTAGTAGATTGATTGTTGATTTAAGGTTAAAAAGAGAAGGGGCGGACTGTGACGGTTCGCCCCTTCTTACATTTAATAAATGCTTTTTTCTTTATAAGCTCTGTCTTCCGGTAAAGAAAGACACCGGCAAATCACTCATCACCTATCACTTTCTTATATCCATACACCGCATTGCTTCCCAGCTCTTCTTCGATACGAAGAAGTTGGTTGTATTTTGCCATACGGTCTGAACGGCTCAGTGAACCGGTCTTGATTTGTCCACTGTTGGTAGCTACGGCTATGTCTGCGATAGTTGAATCTTCCGTTTCACCGGAACGATGGGAAGTTACGGTAGTATATCCGTGGCGGTGTGCCATTTCGATGGCGTTCAGTGTTTCGGTCAACGAACCTATCTGGTTTACTTTAATCAATATGGAGTTGGCGCAACCTTTTTCGATACCCATTGCAAGGAAGTCCACATTGGTGACGAACAAATCGTCTCCTACCAACTGGCAACGGTTACCGATACGGTCGGTCAGTTTTTTCCAGCCGTCCCAGTCGTTTTCGCTCATGCCGTCTTCGATAGAGTCGATGGGATACTTGTTGATTAACTCTTCCAGATAGTCAATCTGTTCGTCGGCTGTACGCTTCTTTCCTTTTTCGCCTTCGAATTTAGTATAATCGTAGATGCCGTCATGGTAGAACTCGGAAGAAGCGCAGTCCATGGCAATCATTACATCTTTGCCCGGTTCGTATCCGGCAGCCTTGATGGCGGCAATGATGGAGTTCAAGGCATCTTCTGTACCCTCCAGATTAGGAGCAAAACCTCCTTCATCGCCTACTGCTGTGCTGAGGCCACGGTCTTTCAGGACTTTCTTCAGTGCATGGAACACTTCGGCACCCATACGCAGACCTTCGCGGAAGGAAGTGGCACCTACGGGGCGTATCATGAATTCCTGGAAAGCAATGGGAGCGTCACTGTGCGAACCGCCGTTGATGATGTTCATCATCGGTACGGGCATCACATAGGTATTTGTACCACCGATATATCGGTAGAGTGGGATGTCGAGGTAAGCGGCGGCAGCCTTGGCCACGGCAAGAGATACGCCGAGGATGGCATTGGCACCCAGATTGGCTTTCGTTTTGGTTCCGTCCAGTGCAAGCATGGCATGGTCGATACCCATCTGGTCGAGGGCGGACATACCGATGAGCTTGGGAGCAATGATATTATTGATATTGTTCACGGCTTTCAGGACACCTTTGCCTCCGTAACGTTTTTTGTCACCGTCACGCAGTTCCAATGCTTCGTGTTCTCCCGTGGATGCTCCTGACGGGACAGATGCACGGCCTATGAAGCCGGATTCCAAGGTTACGTCTACTTCTACAGTTGGGTTACCTCTTGAATCGAGGATTTCACGTCCGATAATCTTCTCTATTTTCATATTCAGTCAATTTTAATTATAAACTATCTTACTAACAATTGAAAATAGGGAATTGTTTTTCGTTTTTAATCCTTTATTGTAATGCTGAGAAGTGCAGTCAGGTCCATGGTTTGGGAAGTATTGGCGATGGTTCCCCGTATGTCAAGTAGATTAAGGCGTATACCTCTTATGTGAGAGTCGCTTAGGTCGATACCTCTTAGGGGGCTTTTGTCCCTCTAAGGTAGGAGGAATGATGCGTACGGGAGGCATGACAAAAGGTTTACTGGGTTTCATAGGGGGTGTTTGGAGTTATATACAGCGTCCGAAGGTACCGCCGGCGAAAGCAGCAAGGACTCCTAATGTGATGCTTAACAAGGTATATAAGGCAAACATTCCGTAGAATCCTTGCTTTATCAGAATCAGTCCGTCATTGCTGAAAGTGGAGAAGGTGGTGAATCCTCCGCACAGACCTGTAGTCAGCAACAGCCGTATTTCGGTAGAAAGGTTGAAACGGGCGGATAAGGTATAAAATAGCCCGATGAGGAAACTTCCGAGGATATTGACTGTGAACGTAGCCCATGGGAAAGAGTAGGGGACGATGCGCTCGTGGAGCATCATCTGTACGCAGTAGCGCAGTACGCTGCCGGTACCGCCGCCAAGGAATATAGCTATCAGTATTTTGTCCATAGGATGTATAGGTATGATTTTTGATTGCAAAGGTAATCACTTTTTGTATGCCAGGCTATATGCTAAAGTCTGTCTTTTGTATCTATGGCACCGAAATTTGTTGTTCGCGTTCTATATCTTGCATCTTGAAATATGGGTGGGCTGGAGGCAACCCGGAAAATTCAGGAGTTCAATGGTGTTATTTCGGTTGTAGCGCTTACGGCTAATGTTTTTGTTCAAGGGAAACAGGCTTTCATGCAAACGTTTGCCGATAAATCATCATAATTTTAATTTAATTGCGTCAGAGCGTATTTCTTTCCTGCTTATATTTGCATCTGGAACATAATTTTATAAATATAGCATGAGAAACATGAAAGTAATCTGTACAAAATTAGCCTGCTTCCTGCTTGTTTTGTTGGTGAGCGGCGTAGCAATGGCAGAGAGTATTACCTCTCCCAACGGACAACTTCAATTGAATTTTTCGGTAAATGCGCAAGGCGAACCTGTTTACGAACTTTCTTATAAAGGAAAGCCGGTGATTAACCCTTCTAAATTAGGACTCGAACTGAAGAACGACCCCGGTCTGATGAATGGCTTTACGCTGGCGGATGCAAAGACTTCCACTTTCGACGAGACTTGGGAACCGGTATGGGGTGAAGTAAAGCAAATCCGTAACCACTACAATGAGCTGGCTGTGACGCTCAACCAAAAGGCGCAGGATAGGAACATCATTATCCGCTTCCGTTTGTTCGACGATGGTATGGGCTTCCGCTATGAATTCCCTTTGCAGAAGAATCTGAACTATTTCGTGATTAAGGAGGAGCGTACTCAGTTTGCCATGACTGGCGACCACACAGCCTTCTGGATTCCGGGCGACTACGATACGCAGGAATATGATTACGCAGAATCCAAACTTTCTGAAATTCGCGGGTTGATGAAAGGGGCCATTACGCCTAACTCTTCACAAACCCCGTTTTCGCCCACCGGTGTTCAGACTTCTTTGCAGATGAAGACTGCTGATGGCTTGTACATCAACTTGCACGAAGCTGCTTTGGTGGATTACTCTTGCATGCACTTGAACCTGGATGATAAGAATTTTGTTTTTGAATCTTGGCTTACTCCCGATGCAGTAGGCGATAAAGGTTATCTGCAAGCTCCCTGCACGTCACCGTGGCGTACGGTTATCGTAAGCGACGATGCTCGTGACATCCTTGCCTCTAAAATCACGCTGAACTTGAACGAACCTTGTGCTTACGAGGACGTTTCCTGGATTAAGCCCGTGAAATACGTAGGTGTATGGTGGGAAATGATTGCAGGTAAGAGCACCTGGGCATATACAGACGACCTTCCCTCCATCAAACTGGGTGAAGTGGACTACTCCAAAATGAAGCCCAATGGCCGTCACGGTGCCACTAACGAAAATGTAAAAAAGTACATCGACTTCGCAGCCGAGCACGGTCTGGACCAAGTATTGGTAGAAGGCTGGAATGAAGGCTGGGAAGACTGGTTTGGCAAATCCAAGGATTATGTATTCGACTTCGTAACTCCTTATCCCGATTTCGACGTGAAGATGCTGAATGAATATGCCAAGAGCAAAGGCGTGAAGTTGATGATGCATCATGAGACATCCGGTTCGGTGCGCAACTACGAACGTCACATGGACAAGGCCTATCAGTTTATGGTGGATAATGGCTACAATGCCGTGAAGAGCGGATATGTAGGTAATATGATTCCCCGTGGTGAACATCATTATGGACAATGGCTGAACAACCACTACCTCTATGCCGTGAAGAAGGCAGCCGACTACAAAATTTGTGTAAATGCGCACGAAGCTGTACGCCCTACCGGTTTGTGCCGTACTTATCCTAACTTGATTGGCAACGAATCTGCACGAGGAACTGAATATGAGGCATTCGGCGGCAGCAAACCGTTCCATACCACATTGCTTCCATTCAACCGCTTGATTGGTGGTCCGATGGATTATACACCGGGTATCTTCGATACCAAACTTGACTTTATGGGCGATTTGCCCCACGGACAAGTGCAGACTACACTTGCCAAGCAACTCGCTCTGTATGTAACTTTATACAGCCCGTTGCAGATGGCTGCCGACTTGGTTGAGAACTACGAAAAGCACATGGATGCTTTCCAATTCATCAAGGATGTGGCAGTAGACTGGGACGACAGCAAGTACATTGAAGCAGAACCGGGTGATTACATTACCGTGGCCCGTAAGGCAAAAGGAACCGGCAACTGGTTTGTTGGAGGTATTACAGACGAGAATGCACGTACAGCCAACTTTATGCTCGACTTCCTTGAACCGGGCAAGCAATACGTAGCCACTCTCTATGCCGACGGTAAAGATGCTGATTACAAGGAGAATCCTACTTCTTATCAGATAAAGAAGGGTATCGTAACCAGCAAGACCAAAATGTCCGTGAAGGAAGCGCGTAGCGGTGGTTTTGCATTGAGCTTGATTGAAGCAACTCCGGCTGACAAGAAAGCTGTGAAGAAGTGGAGATAATTTAGGGTAGAAAGAGTTTTTATTAGGCATTAGTGAGGCCCCGCAGAAGTCCAATCTTTGCGGGGCTTTTTTTTGTGTTAGGGTAAGCTCATTCTTATACCGTAAAAATAGCATCAAGACCCGAGTTTTTGGTAAGTCCGTTCTTTGGGGAAACCTTTATTTTTGCACTCAGATAACAGATTGCATAATCATTAAAAATCAGAGATATGAATACGGATAAGAAAATCAGTCGTCGGGAGGCTTTAAAGCGTATGGGATTTGCCGTGATGAGCGGTGCTATCACATCTTCCGGCCTACTCTCGTTGGCATCCTGCGAAACAAAGAGGAGTAAGCGTATCATCTTTTATTTTACCGGAACGGGTAACAGTCTTTACATCGCCCGTCAATTAGCTGGAGAGAACGCAGAATTGTTGAGTATCCCTCAGATGGTGAAACGGGGGAAGTATGAATTTGAGGCAGATGAAATCGGCATCGTTTATCCCATCTACGGTCATATGCCTCCCTATATGGTACGGCAGTTCATTCAGAAAGCAAAACTGAAGGCAGAATACAAGTTTGCTGTCCTCACCTATGGTGCAAGGAAGTGCGATGCGGTAGAGATTTGGGACCGTATATCCCGTAAAGCCGACAATGCGTTTGACTATATCAACACTATCATCATGGTGGATAACTGGCTACCCAACTTCGACATGAACGAGCAACTCAAGATAGACAAGCACATCCCCGAGAACTTGCAGAAGATAACGGCAGATATCAACAGTCGGCAGCATTGGCACGAACCGGTGACGGAGGAGGAACGGCAACAGCACCAAGGTTTTATGCAGCGGAGTGGACTCGACCCCGAGGTGGGCTTCCTGATGAAAAGTGAGAAGTTCTTTACCGTGACCGATGTTTGTATTGACTGTGGCATTTGTACCTACGTTTGTCCGCGCGGCAACTATGAGTTGACGTCGAGAGGAGTGAAGACGTCCGGTGACTGCGAGTTCTGTTTTGCTTGCATACAGAATTGTCCGCAGAAGGCTATTCAGTTCATAAAGCAGGAAGATGGCTCTTTTCCTGACGGAACGGAGAAGAACCCCAATGCCCGCTATCGTAATGAGCATATTTCGCTAATAGATCTGAAACGGGCAAACAATCAAAACTATAATCATTAACTTCTGTATTCTGTCGGATTTACACCCAGATGTTGTTGTACGTAACGGCTAAAATAAGCAGGAGAGGAAAAACCGAACATATCGGAAATACGGACGAACGTTAGTGATTTGTCGCGCAGCAAACGCGAGATGTCGAGTGTGGTATAGCGGTTTATCCAGTAGTTTGCTGTATAACCGCTTACTTTCTTGGAAACTTCCGAAAGATATTTGGAAGTGACACATAGGCAGTCGGCATAATAGGTCACTTCACGATGCTCGCGGAAAGTTCCGTTTTCCAGCATGTTGAGGAAACGGTTCATGATGGAAGCATTTTGTACAGAGATATTGTTCTCGCCATATAGATGGGAGTGGAAATCGAAGAAGTCGAGTATCAACATCTGTGTGGAGGCGATAAGCATATCGCGATGGAAATGATGGTCTGTATTCCGGAGTCTGTATTCCACTTGTTCAAAATCCCGGAGACATAGCTCTTGCTGTTCGGTAGTCAGGGACATGATAGGATTGAGAAATAGGGAAAGTTGCCCTTTCATGCCGTAGTTGTTCTGCGGTGTACTCAGCACCACAAAGCCCGATGCGATATAGATGACCTTTACACGAAAATCTTCTGAAGGTTGAATTTTCTCTACCAGTTTTCCTTTGCGGACAATCATCAGATCGCCGGCACGTAACTCGCGCTCCTCTCCATTGTACTTCAACCGGCAGATTCCTGACAGACAGAGGGCATGTGCAAGATAGCCACTGTATGCGTCCGTCCCCAGACCTTGAATAGTATCGGCTATTATAATATTTGCGGTTTCTCCCATTATACAGTTGTTTGGTTTCAATCACAAAAGTATATGTTTCCAATAATATAAACTTCTATATGGGGCAAGTTTTATTCATTTCAAATCTGCCTGAATTTCGCAAATTCTTCATACCTTTGCATCCATTAATTTTAGAAACCAATAATAAAACAGAACTTATGGGAGGTTTTTTCGGAACAGTCGCCAAGGCAACAAGTTGTGTGGCGGATTTGTTTTACGGCACGGATTATAATTCACATTTAGGGACAAAACGTGGTGGGTTGGCTACATACGATGCAGAAACGGCGCAGTTTACCCGTTCCATCCACAATCTGGAAAGCACCTATTTCCGCACGAAGTTTGAAGATGAATTGGACAAGTTCAAGGGAAATTCCGGAATAGGAATCATCAGCGACACAGACCCTCAACCCCTTATCCTCAACTCCCACCTTGGCCGCTTTGCCCTTGTAACGGTAGCCAAAATCGTGAATCTGCAAGAACTGGAAGCAGAACTGTTGGCTCAGAACATGCACTTCGCCGAACTTAGTTCGGGCAAGACCAATCAGACGGAACTTATCGCCCTCCTCATTATACAAGGAAAGACATTTGTCGAAGGAATTGAAAATGTGTATAAGCATATCAAAGGTTCCTGCTCCATGCTGCTTCTTACAGAGGATGGTATCATCGCTGCTCGTGACCGGTGGGGACGTACTCCGATTGTTATCGGAAAAAAGGATGGGGCGTATGCAGCGACAAGCGAGTCGAGCAGCTTCCCGAATCTCGGTTATGAGATAGACCGTTATTTGGGACCCGGAGAAATTGTTCGCCTGCGTGCCGATGGGGTGGAACAGATGCGCAAGCCTGATGAGGGAATGCAGATTTGTTCCTTCCTATGGGTATATTACGGTTTCCCCACTTCCTGCTACGAAGGTAAGAATGTGGAGGAAGTGCGTTTTGCCTCCGGTTTCAAGATGGCACAGACAGATAAGTCAGAGGTGGATTGTGCCTGCGGCATTCCTGATTCGGGTGTAGGTATGGCGCTTGGGTATGCCGAAGGTAAAGGAGTTCCTTATCATCGTGCCATTTCCAAATATACTCCGACTTGGCCTCGTAGTTTTACTCCCAGCAAGCAAGAATTGCGTTCGCTGGTGGCAAAGATGAAGCTGATTCCCAATCGTGCCATGCTCGAGGGCAAGCGCTTGCTGTTCTGTGATGATTCTATTGTCCGGGGTACCCAGTTGCACGACAATGTGAAGGTGCTGTATGAGTATGGTGCCAAGGAGGTGCATATCCGGATTGCTTGTCCTCCATTGATATATAGCTGCCCGTTTGTAGGATTCACGGCTTCCAAAAGCGACATGGAGCTGATTACCCGTCGTGTCATCAAGGAGCTGGAGGGTGATGAGAATAAGAATCTCGATAAGTATGCCACTACCGGTTCACCCGAATATGAAAAGATGGTGGACGTTATCCGTGAGCGTTTCGGACTTTCATCCTTGAAGTTCAATACGTTGGAAACTCTGGTTGAGGCTATCGGATTGCCTAAATGTAAGATATGTACGCACTGTTTCGATGGTAGCAGCCATTTTTGATTGACAATTTGTCCTTAAGGAATAAAAAAGGGGCGTGAATTGCTTGGCAGTTCACGCCCCTTTTTTTATCTTTACAGCACAAAATAGTGATTAATGATTAGTGATTAATGATTAATGCCATTCGGATAATGCTTTTCGCCAATTACTAATCACTGACCATTAATCACTAACCATTAATCACTAATCATTATTCATCATGACTTTAGTAGAACGTTTTTTAAAGTACGTAAGCTTCGATACTCAGTCCAGTGAAGAGACTGGGGATACTCCGAGTACTCCGGGACAAATGGTGTTTGCCCGGTATCTGAAAGAAGAATTGGAAACTTTGGGTCTGGAAGAAATCACGTTGGACGAAAATGGTTATCTGTTCGCCACTCTTCCTGCCAATACAGACAAGCCGTTGCCCGTCATCGGCTTTATTGCCCACATGGATACAAGCCCCGATATGAGTGGCAAGAACGTTTCTCCGCGTATCGTGCAGAATTATGACGGTAAGGACATCGTTCTTTGCGCCGAAGAGAATGTGGTTCTTTCTCCTGCCCGGTTCCCCGAACTGCTCGACCATCAAGGGGAAGATTTGATTGTGACCGACGGCAAGACCTTGCTTGGTGCCGATGATAAAGCCGGTATTGCCGAAATTGTATCGGCGGTGGTATATCTGAAGGAGCACCCCGAAATCAAGCACGGTAAAATCCGTATCGGCTTTAATCCGGATGAGGAAATCGGTTTGGGTGCCCATAAGTTCAATGTAGCGCAGTTCGGTTGCGAATGGGCCTATACCATGGATGGCGGAGAAGTGGGTGAACTTGAATTCGAGAACTTCAATGCGGCCTTTGCCAAGATAAGTTTCAAGGGACGGAATGTGCATCCGGGCTATGCCAAGAATAAGATGATTAACTCTATCCGCGTTGCCAACCGTTTCATGTCCATGCTTCCGGCTGACGAGGCCCCGGAGCATACCGAAGGTTACGAAGGTTTCTATCATCTGATAGGCATTACCGGTGAGGTGGAGCAGACAACAGTCTCTTACATTATCCGTGACCACGACCGCGCCCGCTTTGAAGAGCGCAAGAAGGAGATGGAACGTCTTGTGGCAAAAATCAATGAAGAATACGGTCCGGGTACCGCTACTCTGGAACTTCGCGACCAATACTACAATATGCGTGAACAGATTGAACCGGTGATGCATATCATCGACACCGCTTTTGCCGCCATGAAGGCAGTAGGTGTAGAGCCTCGTGTAAAAGCCATTCGCGGAGGTACGGACGGTGCCCAGCTCTCTTTCAAGGGCCTGCCTTGTCCCAATATCTTTGCCGGTGGCTTGAACTTCCACGGCCGCTATGAGTTCGTGCCTATCCAGAACATGGAGAAAGCCATGAACGTCATCGTCAAGATTGCCGAGCTCGTAGCCAGCAAATAAATAATTCATAACTCATAACTCTAATAGTTCCATGAAAACCACTCCGTTTACCGAAAAACACATCTCGCTGGGTGCCAAGATGCACGAGTTTGCGGGATATAATATGCCTATCGAGTATTCCGGCATCATTGACGAGCATCTTACAGTATGTCAGGGTGTCGGTGTATTCGACGTCTCACACATGGGAGAATTCTGGGTGAAAGGTCCCCATGCTTTGGACTTTCTGCAGAAAGTGACTTCCAATAACGTAGCTGCCCTCACACCAGGGAAAGTACAGTATACCTGCTTCCCCAATGACAACGGAGGCATTGTAGACGACCTTCTGGTCTATCATTATGAGCCGGAGAAATACCTGCTTGTCGTGAATGCGTCGAACATTGAGAAAGACTGGAACTGGTGTGTGTCTCATAACACGGAAGGCGCAGAATTGGAAAATGCTTCCGAGCACATGGCACAGCTTGCTGTGCAAGGACCGAAGGCTATTCAGGCTTTGCAGAAACTGACTTCCATCAATCTTTCCGACCTTCCTTACTATACTTTTACCCACGGTGAGTTTGCCGGAGAAAAGGATGTCATTATCTCCAATACCGGATATACCGGCGCGGGTGGTTTTGAGCTTTACTTCTATCCGGAAGCTGCCATGAAGATTTGGGATGCCGTGTTCGAGGCAGGCGCGGAGTTCGGCATTAAGCCAGTTGGTCTGGGTGCGCGCGATACGCTTCGTCTGGAAATGGGATTCTGTTTGTATGGCAATGATTTGGATGACACCACCTCGCCCATTGAAGCGGGTTTAGGGTGGATTACCAAGTTTGTGGAGGGAAAGAACTTCACCAATCGCCCGATGCTGGAAAAACAGAAAGCGGAAGGCACTACCCGTAAGTTGGTGGGATTTGAAATGATAGACCGCGGTATCCCCCGTCATGGTTACGAGCTGTATAGTACAGACGGTATTGCCATCGGTGTGGTTACCTCCGGAACTATGTCGCCTACCCGTAAGATTGGTATCGGAATGGGGTATATCAAACCCGAGTACAGCAAAGTCGGTACGGAAATCTGCATTGACATGCGGGGACGTAAGCTGAAAGCTGTGGTTGTGAAGCCGCCGTTCCGCAAACAGTAATTTGAATAAATAGTTGAGAATGAAGAATTTGGCTGCGCGATGATGCCGCATGACAAATTCTTCATTCTTTATTCTTAGTTATTCCTTTCTCTATATTCTGCTTATCCTATCCAGCATTTGGTTTGCCCAACCTATCTCTTTATTAGTCCATTCCTTTTCGGTTCCTTCTATGCCTTGGCCTTCGTAGTCCGAAAGCAAGGTGATATATTCTTTCAGTATATCGGCGGCTTGGGCTTGTTTGTTCATGCGCATCAATAATAGTATTTTTTGTTTATATATGTCCAGATTGGGGCTTGTTCCTGCCATCTCCTGGGCTTTATCAAGCATGGCGAGGCAGCGGTTGTTCACTTCTTCCGTATTAGACAGTGCCATTTCCGCTTTTACCAGGATGATGTAGTCATTGTCCGTGGCTAGTCTGTTGTCAATGTTCTTGCGTATCAGCCGGGCGGCTTCCTTATAGCGCTTGTTGGCGTAGTTCATACTTGCGTTGAAAGAAACGACATCGCTGGTGGTCCGTAGGTAGGGGCGGGCACTCAGGCTATGGGATTCACCGGCCTTTTCTATACGCTTTTGCAGGTCGCCGATGCTGCCGTAGCGAGGAATGTCCTTGCTGCGTTGGTGCAGGTTGTAATACCCTATAATTTTACTGAGAGCCGATGCGATTCCGTCGGGATTATAGCCCTTGAATGCCAGAAGTTGGCGCGCAAGGCGGTCTGAAGAGATTTCCTGGGAAGTTTTGTATTTCATTCCCAACCGGTCCGTTGCCGGAATGCTCAAAAGGGAAGCGATGGCTCCGATATCTGCCACCAGACTGACGGCATAAGCATCTTCATTATCGTCCCAGTAGGCCACATCGAGGGCTGCGCTGGCGGTAGTGGCAAAGACATCTGCCCAAAAAGCCGCACGCTTGGCACGCCGCTCGGCACGGTAAATGTTGTTTACCTGGTGGTCGAGGACGAAATGCCCCAGCTCACATGCGATGACGGCAGCCAGTTCGTCTTCGGAATCAAGAGTGCAGAGGAGGCCCGTACTGATAACCATGGAGCCGTTGGGAAGCATGAAGGCATCTGGTTCGGGCGACTGGATGATACGTATGTTCAGGTTTTCTCCACGATTGCTGTCAATGGTGGTGGCATTCAGTTTGGAGAATATTCCTTGCACGTACGAGGTTATGTAGTCGTCCTGATAGGCTATCTCGTTCAGTTTATCAAGATAGTCCAGGCATTCTTCGTCGATTTCCTGGCGCAGTTTGTGCTTGTAGCCGCGGTCGTTGAAATATTCGTAAAGATGATTCTTCAGGTATATTTGCTGCCAGAATTCCCGGTCCGTTTCCGGAGCGGATATGGCAATGATACCCATCTCATCCGAAGGAATGGTCTCTTGTATGCCGTTCACTTCGACGGCATAGTAAATGTTGTCGCTGTTTTCACCGGGATTGTTCATTTTGACAACCCGGCGGATAATGACCGGGGTACCGGCGGGAGATTGCTGGTACTCTTTTGTCAATTCTCCTTTGATGGCGATATTTCCGCTTAAGTCCTTGTGCTTGGATTTGGCAAATCCTGCCGTTGTGGCAAGGATTGTCAGGATGAATAGGGTGGCGAGTCGTTTCATGATTATGGTATGTTTTCGGTTTCGATGATACAAAAATAGGAAAGTGTTTTTCCCCTTTCTTGTTTTTTCCCCTATTCTGTGATAGGAGATTCCCTATTTATCGCTCAGCGGGAGGCGGAAACAAAAAAGGGAACCTTTCAGTGAAAGATTCCCTTTTTTCAGTTTGCTTGAAACTGATTATTTCTTACGGTTACCGTAGCGGCTCATGAACTTATCAACACGACCGGCGGTGTCAACCAGCTTAGACTTACCTGTGTAGAACGGGTGAGAGGTGCTGGAGATTTCCAGCTTTACCAGCGGATAAGTTTCACCTTCGAATTCGATAGTCTCTTTCGTGTTGCAAGTGGAACGAGACAAGAATACATCACCATTTGACATATCTTTAAATACTACCGGACGGTAATTTTCAGGATGAATACCTTTTTTCATTTTGATATTTTCTTTTAAAAATTTATATTCTGTTACTATTTTGGTAATAAATAGTGTAATGGTCTTCTTTTCAGAGCGCAAAGATAGTGCAAGTTGGAGACTCTACAAAATAAATTCAGATTTATTTTTATTTAGTAGGTTTATCGCATTTTATTTCTGATTTTTGCAGGACTTAATCTTGTGAATTTATGAGGAAACTACTTGTCTTATGCTCTTTCTGGCTGTGCGTGGCAACGCTGGGGGCACAAAATGCGGAACGGAAACTGTATAGTGTTGCGTTCTACAATCTTGAGAACTTATTTGATACGATTCATGATGCAGGTAAGAATGACTATGAGTTCCTGCCTGACGGCAGTTACCAGTGGACGGCAAAGAAGTATGAGTCCAAGCTGCAGAACCTTTCCAAAGTGTTGGGGTCCCTTTCGCGTGATTTAGTGCCGGAAGGTCCGGCATTCATCGGTGTGGCAGAGGCAGAGAACAGCCGGGTGCTGGAAGACCTCGTGAAGCAGCCGGCCATTTCCAATTATGAGTTCGTGCATTATGAAGGACCGGACAGACGGGGTATAGACTGTGCCTTGCTGTACGACCCGAAGCAGTTCAGCGTTACCCACTCGAAGTTGGTGCTTTCTACTCCTTTTGAGGGGGATACGGTGCACTTGACGCGCGGCTTCCTGATTGTGGACGGACAACTGGCGGGAGAGCGTGTCTGCGTGATAGTGAACCACTGGCCCTCCCGTGGGGCGAAGTCACCGGTGCGTGTGCATGCAGCCAGGCAAGTAAAGGCCTTGAAGGACTCTCTGATGCGTAGCGACAAGAAGCTGAAGCTCATCGTGATGGGGGATATGAATGACGACCCGATGGATGAAAGCATGGAGGTGCTGGGTGCACGCAAATATCCGAAGCAGGTGAAGAAAGGCGAATTCTACAATCCCTGGTGGGAGACACTGGAAGACAAGGGAGTGGGGACATTGCTCTATCGGGGCAAGTGGAACTTGTTTGACCAGATTGTCATTTCGAAACCGTTGCTGAAGGCTAAGAAAGGGTTGCGCTATGATCACAATGAAGTTTTCATCCGCGATTATCTGATTCAGCAGGATGGCAAATACAAAGGTTCCCCCTTGCGTACGCATGGAGGCAGGACTTGGCTGAACGGTTACAGTGACCATTTGCCGACCATCATCTATCTGAAAAATTAGTATTACATAATAATGTGTAAACAGATGCCGGAGAGCAAACATGTTCTCCGGCTTTTTTGTTGATAGAAGTATAGATGGCAAAAGTATGGCTGGCAGAGATAAATGCAAAGAGTTTGTAATATAGAGATTACAATAATCTGTTAAATGAAGCCAATAGCTTTAAAATAGAATGGATTTGGTAGGATGAGCCGGATATTTTATTCCTCTCAAGTTCTTTACTTTAAAGGATAATGATTACTTTTGCGTAGAATTTTAATTCACTAACAATAAAATTTAAACAAAATGGTTAATTACAAAGATTTAGGACTGGTAAACACAAGAGAGATGTTTGCTAAGGCTATCAAAGGTGGATATGCTATTCCGGCATTCAACTTCAACAATATGGAACAGATGCAGGCTATCATCAAGGCTGCAGTTGAAACAAAGTCTCCGGTTATTCTTCAGGTATCTAAGGGTGCCCGTCAGTATGCCAACGCTACGCTGTTGCGTTACATGGCTCAGGGTGCTGTTGAGTACGCTAAGGAATTGGGTTGCAAACATCCTGAAATTGTTCTTCACCTCGACCATGGAGATACATTCGAAACTTGCAAGAGCTGTATCGACTCCGGTTTCTCTTCAGTAATGATTGACGGTTCACACCTTCCGTACGAAGAAAACGTTGCACTGACTAAGAAGGTAGTTGATTATGCTCATCAGTTCGACGTAACTGTAGAAGGCGAACTCGGTGTATTGGCCGGTGTAGAAGATGAAGTTTCTGCAGAACACCATACATATACTAATCCTGAAGAAGTTATTGACTTCGCTACCCGTACAGGTTGCGATTCACTGGCTATCTCAATCGGTACTTCTCACGGTGCATACAAGTTCAAACCCGAACAATGCCACGTTGACCCTGCTACCGGTCGTCTGGTTCCTCCTCCTCTGGAATTTGCCGTTCTGGATGCTGTAATGGAGAAACTCCCGGGATTCCCCATCGTTCTTCACGGTTCTTCTTCAGTTCCTCAGGAAGAAGTTGATACTATCAACAAGTATGGTGGCAAATTGGAAGCTGCTATCGGTATTCCCGAAGAACAGTTGCGTAAGGCTGCCAAGTCTGCTGTTTGCAAAATCAACATCGACTCTGACTCACGTCTGGCTATGACAGCTGCTATCCGCAAGACATTTGCTGAAAAACCGGCAGAATTCGACCCGCGTAAGTATCTGGGCCCGGCTCGTGATAATATGGAAAAACTGTACAAGCATAAAATCATCAACGTGCTTGGTTCAGAGAACAAATTGGCTCAACTGGACTAATCGAAAGATAATCCGAATATAGTGTCAGCCCTTGCAATATTGATGTTGCAAGGGCTGATTTGTTATATATAGGCCGGTGTTGTGGGATGGTTAAGTTCGCCGGTTATTTCAGAAGCGGATGTTTCAACGTGTACAACAGTCTGTTTCCTTTAACAAAACAGTCTGTTTCCCTTAACTGAACAGTTTGTTTCAATAAAGAGAACACTTCGTTCCAATATGCAAAAACACTTCGTTCCAATACGTAAGAACACTTTGTTTCTACATATCTGAACACTTTGTTTCTCTATACTGGAACAAAGTGTTCACCGTTATGAACTAACAGATTAGCTATATTTGAGGCCGGTGAAAGGCATATCCCCGTGACACCTATTCCATACTAAAAATCCCTTGCAGATAGCTGGCAGGCGAGGTGTCTGCTAGCTATCTGCAAGGGATATTTGCAAGAATGAGCTCTCTGTGTGGAGTGCGCGTTATAATTCTATCACTAATGATTCTCTGGGGCCCATCTTCAGCTCTTCACCGAAGGTGATGGCCTTGCCGCTAAGAATATCTTTTCCCTGCTTGCTGTCTTTTAGGATTTCCTTGTAGAATTTCAAAGGAACGGTGGTTTCTGCATCTGTACCGTTCAGCATCACGAATATCGTCTTGCCTTCGTACTGGCGTGCGTAGGCATAAACACCATTCTGTACCATGAACTGCACCATGCTGCCTTTGGCAATCACATCGTTTCCTTTACGCCAGTTCAGGATGGTCTTGTAGAAGTCGTAGCACTCGTTCTGTATCTTGGTACGTCCGGCTGGGGTCAGTGCGTTTGTTGCGTCACCGGTCCATCCGCCGGGGAAGTCCTTGCGGACATAGCCGTCGCTCTTGCTCTTCACGCCATTCATCATGACTTCCGTTCCGTAGTAGAGTTGCGGAATGCGGCGGGTGGTAAGCAGCAGGGTAGAGGCTTGCTTCAGCATCGGAAGGTTGTTGCCCTCGCCCAGGAAGCGGTCGGTGTCGTGGTTTTCGATGAATGCCAGTACGGAAGCGGGGTTGGGGTAGAGGAAGTCGTATACGAAGTTATTGTATATGCGGTCCAGTCCCTTGAACCAAGTTTCGGTCTGTTCATTCTTGGCGGTGTTTATCTTGTCAAAGAAGCTGAAGTCCATAACGGTCTTGAGGTTACTGTTCTTGGGGGCTGATAGCTTGGAATCCTTCTGCCACCAGGCGGTGTAGGCGGGTTCGGTAACCCAGGTCTCGCCCACGGTGTTGTAGTTGGGATATTCTTCGTTGAGCTCTTTCATCCAGTTGCTCATGGCATCATAGTCGGCATACGGGTAAGTGTCCATGCGGATGCCGTCGATGTTGGCGAATTCAATCCACCAGAAACTGTTCTGTACCAGGTAGCGGTAAACGTGAGGGTTCTTCTGGTTGAGGTCGGGCATGGAAGGTACGAACCAGCCGTCGTTCATCTGGTCGGCATCGTACTGGGAAGTATAAGGGTCTACGTGCGGGGTCAGTTTGAAGGAAGTCTGCACGAAGTTGTTTTCGTGGTCGGGGTTGTTGAACCAGTCTTTGGAGGGCATGTCCTTAATCCATACATGCTCTACACCGCAGTGGTTGAAAATCATGTCCATTACGATTTTGATGTCGCGTGCATGGGCTTTTTCAATCAGTTGCTTGTATTCTTCGTTGGTACCGAAGCGCGGGTCTACCTTGTAGTAGTCTGTGGTGGCATAGCCGTGATAGGAACCGCCGGTCATGTTGTTTTCCAGTACCGGAGTAAACCAGAGGGCTGTGACGCCGAGGTCGGAGAAGTAGTCGAGGTGCTGTTCAATACCGGCAAGGTCACCGCCGTGGCGGGCGTTGGGATCGTTACGGTCTACCTTGTATTCGGCCATGCCTGCAATCTGGTCATTGTCCGGGTTCCCGTTGGCAAAACGGTCGGGCATCAGCAGGTACAGTGCGTCGGAGGCGTCGAAACCTTTATGTTCGCAACCTTTCTTGTTGCGTGCCTTCAGTTCATATTCCTTTACGAGTTTCTTTTTTCCTTCAGTGAAGGTGAGGTTGAATTTGCCGGGTTTTACATCCTTGTCCAGTTTCAGATAGACCAGGAGGTAGTTGTTGCTTTCCAGCTTGACGGTGCTGCTCAATGAGACGCCGGGATAATTGACGGATACTGCCGCGTTGCCGATGCCTTCGCCATAGACCATCAGCTGGAGTTCCGGGTTCTGCATGCCGGTGTACCAAAACGGAGGGTCGATTTTGTTCACATTCATAGCTGCATACGTACTGAGGGAGAGTAAGAGTGTTCCCAAGATTAAGAATACTTTTTTCATGATAGTAACTTTACGGTTAATTTTTGCGCTAATTTAAAACAAATAACGGAGAAAGTTAATCTTTCTCCGTTACTGTACCTTATTATATTATGCAAACGTTTTCATTGGGGCTATTTGATGGGGGTTACACTGGCGGTATCGATCTTTCCCTTGAAGAAGTCCTCTTTCTTGCGCTTTTCTCTGATGTCCTTCAGCCAGTTTTCGGCGGCATTGTATCGGTTGTCTTCTCCGATGATGGGAACTCCGTCTGCATCTACTTCCTGCACTTTGTCCTTGCTGTTTTTCGGACGGGTTTTCAGGTAGGCCGTTAGGTATCTCTCTGCTTTGGACACATCTTTCAGATAGTAATAATAGACAAAGGCTGCGTCGTAGAGCAGTTTGTGTTTCTGTCGGTCGTATTTTTCGTATTGCGTCAGAAGGGTATTTGCCTGGTCGGTGTATTGAAATGCCATCTTGTAGCAGTCCGCAAGCCCCACATATAGGCGGGACATGACACTGTCGCTGGGCATGGCGAGGCTTACGGCAGTTTCCAGATAAGTCACTCCATCCTCTTTCCATGATGTCTTGGAGCAGGCGCGTCCCAGATAATAGAGAACGTTGATGTTGGTATTGTCATCTTTGAGAGCTCTTTCCAGCAGGTCGTGTGCAGGGTAGAAGTCTTCGAGGGCATAGTAGCTGATTCCGGCGTAGAAGCAGGTTTGGAAGGAGCTGTCCTTTTCCTGCAACAGTTGTTCATATCTCTCTATTGCTTTGGGGTAATCTTTGTTCAGGCAATAGGCTTGGGCATTGATGCGGTTCACAAGGACGTTGGTGGAGTCTATGGAACGGTATTTCTCCGTTATGTTTATGGCGTTTTCATACTGATGGCCTGCTACATAGATGTTGCCGAGTTTGGCAGCAGACAGGTAATCATTGGGATACCTTTTCTGTATGTCCAGGTAGGCATCTATCACATGCATGATTTCTGTGTTGTCATAGACTTGCCCCATACTTTCGGCTCTAAGGTGTAGTACATAGGCGGAACTGTCCCTTTCTGCCAGCAGGTTGCTTTCCTTTAGAGACTCACGGTATCTCTTCATGTTCATCAGCAGACTGATATACTGGATGCGTGCGTATTTATTGTCCGGGTTTATGTGGAGCGCATTCTGGTAGTAATCCAGCGCCTCGCTATATTTGGCTAGTGATTTGCAGCATTCGGCAGCTTCAATGTATGCCCGGGGATTGAGAGAATCCTGAGTTACGACTTCCTGAAATACGCTCAGAGCTTCAAGGTTATTGCCCAGCCCTTTCAGCGCTTTCCCTTTTTGGTAGAGTAGGGGGACGGTCGGGGTTTCTTGATCGATCAGCATCAAGGCTGTTTCATAATCGTAGTTGGCCATCGCCTCTTGAATGGGGTTTGTGGTCTGTGCCGCCAGAAGTGAACAGCATGCACTGAAACATAAGGAGATAAAAAGCTTTCGCATACAGTATATCATTTATATGAGGTTAAACTGACTGCAAGTTACTAAAAAGAATGTATTTACGAAATAATCGTAATCTGTTTTAGATAGATTAACGAAAAAGCCCCTCCAAAAATGATGGAGGGGCTTTAAAATAGTTCGGAATTCAATCCGGATAACGGAATGAATAAATGTATTACATTAAGAATCCCAGCAGGATACCTGCTGCTACAGCGGAACCGATTACACCGGCAACGTTCGGGCCCATGGCATGCATCAGCAGATAGTTGGTAGGATCGTATTCCAGACCTACTACTTGGGAGATACGTGCAGAGTCGGGTACGGCAGATACACCGGCATTACCGATCAACGGATTAATCTTGTTGCCTTTCTTCAGGAAGAGGTTGAAAATCTTCACGAAGATGACACCGGATGCTGTGGCAATGACAAATGATAAGGCGCCCAGACCGAATATCTTGATTGAATCAAGGGTTAAGAACTCGGATGCTTGCGTAGAAGCACCTACTGTCAAACCAAGCAGAATAGTAATGGTATCAATCAGCGGACCACTGGCTGTGTTTGCCAGACGACGTGTAACTCCACTTTCTTTCAGTAAATTACCGAAGAACAGCATACCCAGCAAAGGCAGACCGGATGGTACAAGGAATGTGGTCAGTAACAAACCGATAATCGGGAACATTACTTTTTCCGTATGTGAAACCACACGGGGAGGTTTCATACGGATAAGACGTTCATTTTTACTGGTCAGCCAACGCATAATAGGCGGCTGTATCACCGGTACTAATGCCATATATGAATAGGCTGATACCGCAATGGCACCCATTAAGTTAGGAGCCAGTTTGGAAGAGAGGAAGATGGCAGTCGGACCATCGGCACCACCAATGATACCGATTGCACCAGCCTGCATTGGGTCAAATCCTATGGCAAGGGCAATCATATAAGCACCGAATATACCGAATTGGGCTGCTGCACCAACCAACATTAATTTGGGGTTCGATATCAAAGCGGAGAAATCCGTCATGGCACCGATACCCAGGAATATGAGTGGCGGGTACCAACCGGAGGTTACTCCCTGGTATAGAATATTAAGTACGGAACCTTCTTCATAGATACCGACTTTCAATCCGGCTTCCATATTGAAAGGTATATTACCAATCAGCATACCGAAACCGATAGGAATTAATAGCATCGGCTCAAATTCCTTGGCTACAGCCAAGTATATGAAAAACAAACCTACCAGAAGCATTACCACATGTCCTACCGTTGCATTGGCAAAACCTGTATAAGTCCAGAAGTCGGCAAGGTTGTTTCCTAAAAATGTGATAAATTCTCCCATATTATTCAATAATTACGAGGTCAGTACCTTCGAGAACAGAGTCCCCTTTGTTTACATTGATGGCTGTAATCTTACCGTCTTTATCAGCATTGATATTGTTTTCCATCTTCATGGCTTCCAGAATGATGATAACTTGTCCCTTCTTTACTGTATCGCCGACATTTACTTTGATATCGAGGATTACACCGGGAAGCGGAGATTTTACACCTGACTTGCCGGTAGAAGCAGCGGCCGGTTTTACTACCGGAGTAGCAGGAGCAGCAGGAGCGGATGTGGCTGCCGGACGTGCTACCGGTTTAACGACTACCTTCGGTGCTTTTTCCATTTCAACTTTGTAGGGAGTACCGTTCACTTCTACGTGAGCGATGTTGTCTTCAATATCTCCAATGGCAACTTTATATACGTTACCGTTAATTTTATATTTATATTCTTTCATCGTTTTATTTTATTATGGGTGACTTACTTTTTGTGAGGAGTCTCACGCAACGTATAAATCTTTGAACTCCACGGTGAGTAACTGCGTTTTACACGGGTAATGGTAAGTATCGTGTCTTCCACATCGTGTACATCGCTTTGGAATTCGTGCATGGCCATTGAAATGGCAGCAAAAACTTCTCCCGGAGCCTGCCCCAGTTGTTTCTCTTTTGCTTCTTGTTTATCAGTAATACCTTTAGCTTTCATGGCATTGCGTTTGCTGAGGTTAACTGATATTTTACCTATAATCTTGAAGGAGATGTAGAGTAATATCAGCCCGCAGAATACAACGCTCATGGCAGAAATAGCCATACCGATACCTACGCTGTCATGCTCTTCGAATTTTTCCATTTTGGCATTGCTGTCGATAGTCTTGTTGTTGGTACTCGGAGTGACATATTTATCTTCGCTTCCACCCTTTACTTCCCATTGGTCGGCTGCATCACTGACACGGGCATAGGATTGGTTGGCTTTTAAAGTACCGGCAGGCACTATGACTTGATCAAGCAATTTCTTGCCAGAATCATACAACCCAATCCAGTTGGCATTTGTGGCATCCAGTTTGAAGTTTGTATGAAATGTACCGCGTCTTGGCTCTCCATCAGCCCAGAAAAGTGCATGCTGACGTGGTTTTATGAGTGTCAGAACGTCACCTTTGGGAATGAAATAACTGGCAGTATCACCCGGCTGGCTGCTGAATTTCAGATAGCAACCTGCAAGGTCGGCGCTGCCGTATGATCTGTTGAATATTTCAATCCATGCGCTGTGCACACCGTAGTCATCCTGATAGTTGCTCTCGTTGTTGACCAGCACTTCATTCAGTAACAGTTTGTTGTTCGATTTCTGTTCTTTGCAAGAAGAGCAAAAGCCCAACACCAGCATCAATGAAAGGAATATTCCGATTTTTGTTTTATTCATAATCGTTCTTGTTTTAGTGTGAAAAGCTTGATTACAAGGGAATATTACCATGCTTCTTAGCCGGGTTAGTCAATTTCTTGGTTTGCAACTGTTGCAGGGCACGGATGATGCGGAAACGTGTGTTACGCGGTTCGATAACATCATCGATGTAACCATATTTAGCTGCATTATAAGGATTGGCAAACAACTTGGTGTATTCAGCCTCTTTTTCAGCCAGGAATTGAGCCGGATTTTCCTGCTCTTTGGCTTCGCGGGCATATAATACTTCTACAGCACCTGCACCACCCATTACAGCGATTTCAGCAGTAGGCCAAGCATAATTCATGTCGCCACGCAGCTGCTTACAGCTCATCACGATGTGCGAACCACCGTAGGATTTACGCAGTGTAATGGTAACCTTGGGTACAGTAGCTTCACCGTATGCATACAGCAGTTTGGCACCGTGCAGGATGACGCCGTTGTACTCCTGGCCGGTTCCCGGAAGGAATCCCGGTACGTCTACCAATGATACGATAGGAATATTGAAGGCGTCGCAGAAACGGACGAAGCGTGCGCCCTTGCGGGATGCGTTGCTGTCGAGCACACCTGCCAGATACTTCGGCTGGTTGGCAACGATACCTACGGACTGTCCGTTGAAACGTGCGAAACCGATAATGATATTCTTTGAATAATCTTTTTGGATTTCGAGGAACTCACCATTATCTATGATAGCGCCAATTACCTCGTACATATCGTACGGCTTGTTCGGGTTATCAGGAATGATGTCGTTCAGGGAATCTTCCAGACGGTCGATAGGGTCTGTACAGTCTACATAGGGAGCTTCTTCCAGGTTGTTCTGGGGAATGTAGCTCAACAGTTTGCGGATAAGAGCCAAACCTTCTTCTTCTGTCTGTGCAGTAAAATGAGTAACACCAGATTTGGTGGAGTGAACGCTCGCGCCACCCAGGTTTTCCTGGCTTACGTCTTCTCCGGTTACAGTCTTTACTACCTTCGGACCGGTAAGGAACATGTAGGATGTACCTTCCATCATCAAAGTAAAGTCTGTCAAGGCAGGAGAGTAAACGGCGCCACCGGCACAAGGACCGAAAATACCGGAAATCTGCGGAATGACACCCGAAGCAAGTATGTTACGTTGGAAGATTTCAGCGTAGCCAGCCAAGGCATTGATACCTTCCTGAATACGTGCACCGCCCGAGTCGTTGATACCGATACACGGAGCACCCATTTTCATGGCTTGGTCCATAATCTTACAGATTTTCAGAGACATGGTTTCGGACAGTGAACCGGCAGAAACTGTGAAGTCCTGTGCGAAGACATAAACCAGACGGCCCTCGATTGTACCGCAACCGGTTACCACACCGTCACCGGGGTAGTGTTTCTTTTCCATGCCGAAGTTCGTACATCTATGTTCTACGAACATGTCCATTTCTTCGAAACTGCCTTCGTCGAGAAGCATGGCTATACGCTCACGAGCTGTATATTTACCCTTCTCGTGTTGCTTTGCAATCGCTTTTTCACCACCACCGAGACGTGCTGCAGCGCGGCGGTCTATAAGCTCTTTAATCTTTTCAAGTTGATTACTCATGAATTTATATTCTTTAAATGTTTATACAATTTATGATTTGATGATTTTACAGTCTTGCTTATTCCGGTTTCTCGCAAAGCTCGGTCAGGACACCGAGAGTTGACTTCGGATGCAGGAATGCAATGTTCAGACCTTCTGCACCTTTGCGGGGAGCTTTGTCTATAAGGCGGATACCTTTTTCTTCGACTTCTGCAAGCGCACCGGCCACTCCGTCTTCAACGGCAAATGCCAGATGATGCATGCCGCCGTTGCCGTTGTTCTTCTCAATGAATTTGGCAATTGTGCTTTCGGGAGAAGTAGGTTCCAACAATTCGATCTTTACATCGCCCACTTTCAGGAAAGCGGTTCTAACTTTCTGATCTTCCACGGTTTCGATGTTGTAGCATTTCAAACCTAAAACGTTTTCGTAGTACGGAAGGGCTTCTTCAATGCTCTTAACGGCAATGCCCAGATGCTCAATGTGTGAAATCTTCATAACTATATAAATTAATGTTAGTATTGTATCCTTTTTAATAAAGGTATAAAGCAGCACAAAGAAAGAGAATTCTTCCTTAATAAAGAAATTTTTCATCAATTAATTCATGGATAATTGAACTTTAGAAGGATTTTTTCAGACTTTAGATAGAGACCGGTTGTTTTCCTGATATCGTCCGCTAACGGACATCCCCACTGTCCGAAAATGAACACTTACCCCTCTATGGAACCTTCCCGGCCACTTGGCACACTCTTTGCTTTTCTGTTTGCGACAATTTTAAAGATTGAACATGAAAAAGAATATTTTACTTGCAGTTTGTTTTTTGATGCCGTTGGCAACCATGGCGCAGAATGATACTTTGGGACATGAACGCAATATTACGCTGTCGGAGGCCATTGTACTGGCCCGTACGCAGTCTGTGGATGCTGCTGTGGCATTGAATGAATTGAAAACCGCGTATTGGGAATACCGTACATTCCGTGCGGACTTGTTGCCGGAAGTGAATTTCACCGGTACACTACCCAACTATAACAAGTCCTACAGTACCTACCAGAATTCCGACGGCTCCTATAGCTTTGTCCGCAACAATACACTGGGGCTGTCCGGCCAGCTTTCGGTAGACCAGAACATTTGGTTTACGGGGGGTAAGCTGTCACTGACTTCTTCGCTGGATTATCTCAAACAGCTGGGTTCCGGAGGAGCGAAGCAGTTCATGTCAGTCCCCGTGAGTCTGGAGTTGACGCAACCGGTCTTCGGAGTGAATACCTTGAAGTGGAACCGCCGTATAGAGCCCGTACGCTATGCCGAGGCAAAGGCCGAGTTCATTTCAGCTACGGAAGAGGTGACGATGAAAACCATCACTTATTTCTTTGAGTTGCTGCTGGCCAAAGAATCGCTCGCTACCGCCATGCAGAACAAGACGAATGCCGACCGCCTTTATGAAGTGGCCATAGCCAAACGTAAGATGGGACAGATATCCGAGAATGATTTGCTGCAGCTTAAACTGAATTCATTGCAGGGCAAGGCCGACGTGACTGAGGCAGAGAGCAACCTGAATGCAAAAATGTTCCAGCTCCGTTCTTTCCTCGGGGTGTCCGAGCAGGAAAGCCTGAACCCGGTGTTGCCCGCCACTGTTCCTGATATAAAGATGGACTATGACCGCGTGCTGAACAAGGCACTGGAACGCAACTCCTTTGCACAGAACATCCGCCGCCGCCAGCTCGAAGCTGATTATGAAGTGGCAACGGCACGCGGAAACCTGCGTAGCATCGATCTCTTTGCCAGTGTGGGCTATACGGGGCAAAACCATGAATTCTCTTCAGCCTACCGGGACTTGCTTGATAATCAGATTGTGCAGGTGGGCGTCAAGATTCCTATCCTTGACTGGGGCAAACGCCGCGGCAAGGTAAGGGTGGCAAAGAGCAACCGTGAAGTGGTTTTATCCAAAATCCGCCAGGAACAGATGGACTTTAATCAGGACATCTTTTTGCTGGTGGCTAACTTCAACAACCAGGCGCAACAGCTGGACATAGCCGAAGAGGCGGATGTCATTGCTGAGAAGCGTTACAAGACCAGTGTAGAGACCTTTATGATAGGTAAAATCAGCACCCTGGACCTGAACGATGCACAGAACTCTAAAGACGAAGCCCGTCAAAAGCATATTTCAGAGCTGTACTACTATTGGTATTACTTCTATCAGCTCCGCAGCTTGACCCTTTGGGATTTTGAACGCGATACGGAATTGGAAGCTGATTTTGAAGAGGTGGTAAGAGGATAAGTCGACGGGTTGCAAGTGATAAGTTATGAGTTATTTGCCGGTAAAAGTACCGTATATGCGATATTATAGGTAAATAACTTATAACTTATCATTCATAACTCTGCTTTTTTACTTATTTTTGCGGGAAACAAACTACAATTTTTATGATACTGATAATAGACGACGATAGTGCTGTGCGCTCTTCCCTCAGCTTTATGCTGAAGCGTGCCGGATATGAGGTGAAAACGGCTCCGGGCCCTCGCGAAGCTATGGATATAGTTAGGGCCGAAGCTCCCGCCTTGATTTTGATGGATATGAACTTCACTCTTTCCACTACCGGAGAAGAGGGACTTACCTTATTGAAGCAGGTAAAGGTGTTCCGTCCCGATGTGCCCGTTATTTTGATGACGGCATGGGGAAGTATCCAGCTTGCCGTGCAGGGTATGCAGGCCGGCGCATTCGATTTCATAACCAAGCCTTGGAACAATGCTGCTCTTTTGCAGCGCATCGAGACGGCCCTTGAGCTTACGGCCGCCCCGAAAGAGGTGCCGGAAGAACAGACTACCGCATTGAATCGCAGCCATATTATAGGTAAGTCCAAAGGGCTGATGGAAGTATTGAACACAGTGGCCCGCATAGCCCGTACCAATGCTTCGGTGCTGATTACGGGCGAAAGCGGAACGGGCAAGGAGCTGATTGCCGAAGCCATCCATGTCAACAGCCAACGTGTGAAGCAGCCTTTTGTCAAGGTGAATCTCGGCGGCATCTCGCAGAGCTTGTTCGAGAGTGAGATGTTCGGCCATAAGAAAGGGGCGTTTACCGATGCCAGCGCCGACCGTATAGGGCGTTTTGAAATGGCAAATAAAGGTACTATCTTCCTCGACGAGATTGGTGACCTTGACCCTTCCTGCCAGGTGAAACTGCTGCGCGTGCTTCAAGACCAGACATTCGAAGTGCTGGGCGATAGCCGTCCCCGCAAAGTCGATGTGCGCGTTGTGTCCGCCACTAATGCAGACCTCCGCAAGATGGTGTCCGAACGTACTTTCCGTGAAGACCTTTTTTACCGTATCAACCTGATTACCGTAAAACTGCCCTCCTTGCGGGAGCGCCGTGAAGATATTCCTTTGCTGGCACGTCACTTTGCCGACCGTCAGGCAGAGGTGAACGGCTTGCCGCGTACGGATTTCTCGGCCGACGCTCTGAATTTCCTTTCCCGCCTGCCTTATCCGGGCAACATTCGTGAGTTGAAGAATCTGGTGGAGCGTACCATTCTGGTCAGCGGCAAGCCGGTGCTGGATGCCGCGGATTTCGATGCCCAATATCTGCGTCACGACGAACCGGCCAAAGCTGCCGAAGGTACTTCTTTTGCAGGTATGACTTTGGATGAAATAGAGCGGCAGACTATTTTGCAGGCGTTGGAACAGCATAAAGGGAATCTCAGTCAGGTGGCAGTGTCATTAGGCATCAGCCGCGCTGCGCTTTACAGACGTTTGGAAAAATATAATATTCAATTCCCGTGCGCATAAAATTCTTTTTCTTCATACTTGTCCTTTTTCTGCTCGGTCTGGGTGGAACGCTGGTATATCTGCTGAGTGGAAAGCCGTCTTTGTACCTATACGTGTTGGAGGGGCTCATCGGGTTTATCCTTATCTATCTGATAGTATTCTATAATAAGATAGTGAAGCCGATGAATACCATCGGCAGCGGTATGGAGTTGCTGCGCGAGCAGGATTTCAGTAGCCGTCTCAGTCGGGTAGGGCAGTACGAGGCAGACCGCATTGTGAATATCTTTAACCGAATGATGGAGCAGCTCAAGAATGAACGGTTGCGCATGCGCGAGCAGAATCACTTCTTGGATTTGTTGATTCAGGCATCTCCAATGGGGGTTATTATCCTGACAATGGACGATGAAGTGTCGCAATTGAATCCGATGGCGGTAAAGATGCTCGGTGTCCGTATGGAGGAGGCGATGGCAAAGCGGCTGGACCAGATGGACTCCCCGTTGGCTGCCGAACTTTCGTCCATTCCCAAAGACGAGACGGCAGTGGTCCGTCTCAATGATGCGAATATTTATAAATGCACCCATTCTTCTTTTATTGACAGAGGGTTCAAACATCCTTTTTTCTTGATAGAGCGTATGACGGAAGAAGTGATGCGTGCCGAGAAGCGTGCCTATGAAAAGGTAATCCGCATGATAGCTCATGAAGTGAACAATACCACTGCGGGCATCACTTCCACACTTGATACAGTGGAGCAGGCACTTTCTACAGAAGATGATATGGAGGACATCTGCGACGTGATGCGCGTCTGTACGGAGCGTTGTTTCTCGATGAGCCGTTTCATTACCCGTTTTGCAGATGTGGTAAAGATACCTGAACCTACCCTGGTGCCCGTCCAACTGAATGAGTTGGTGTCCATGTGCAAGCGTTTCATGGAAGGAATGTGCAATGACCGCAATATAGGGCTACGTCTGGAATGCGACCCGGAGGTGGGAATGGTGCGTATGGATGCTTCTCTTTTTGAGCAGGTGCTTGTGAATATCATCAAGAATGCTGCCGAAAGTATAGAGGGGGATGCCGGAGAA